>Ga0308164_10002168_pt1 | contig 20283 bp, 18 predicted proteins | sample PhyTR2_FD_201031 | JGI IMG/M metagenome (GOLD analysis project Ga0308164, IMG submission 201031) | Phyllosphere microbial communities from UC Gill Tract Community Farm, Albany, California, United States - DLSLT.R2 | ecosystem: Host-associated > Plants > Phyllosphere > Unclassified | place: USA... | reverse complement strand
TTCGAAGGCGCTTGGCTTCCTCAGCGACAAGCGTCGCATGAACGTCCTCATGAGTCGTGCGCGTTGGAAACTGGTTCTGGTCGGAAGCCTTCAGTTTCTGCGAGCCAGATTTCAAGCCGAGCTACCGGCCGTGGACGACGAGAAGCTTGCCTTTCTCAGGAGATGGCTGGCCACTCTCGACGAGCTCTGCGTGACGCACAATTCAGACGGCGTACCGATGGCCAAAATCGTTCCGATCGCTGATCTGCTGGGAGACGGTGCGTGACCAAGCGCGTAGCCATACCGATCAAGTACTCGTCAGTCCGACTGCGTCTCGAGAAGGGTCGTCGCTGGAGCGTCGCGGAGCACATCCTGCTGTTTGCGCTCAAGGGAGGAGAAAGTACCGCGGAAGATCTGGCCACGCGGTCAAGTCTGCATCAGCGAATGGTGCTCGAGGCACTCATAAACCTGATGCGCGTCGGCTGGGTGGAGATCGTCGCGACGGGCGACCGCGTACGGTTCGCCATCACGTCCGGCGGTCGCGCGCATGTCGACAAGAAGGAGCTTCCGGTCATCACGGAGCCACTCACTAAGGACATGAAGTTCGCCGTCGATCAGGTGCTGGGGCGTGTGCTCCGCTGGCGCGAGTTGACGTTCCTCTCCCCGGCTCGCTTCGAAAAGATCAGGGATGACGGCATGCTTGTGCTTCCCGCTACGCCGGACCTTCGTCCGCCGTCACCCGCCGACATCGTAGAGAGCCTGCTCGATACCGACGAGACCCACCGAGGAAGCGACAGCAGCGCAGCTCGTCCGGGAGAGGGCTGGGTGTTGGCGACGGTGGTCGGCGACAAGGTCGAGGGTCTTCCTCGCGACGTGCCGGAGCTGAAGCAGCTGGTCCTGGATGCCGCAGCGCGTGCTCCGGACGCAGAGCCAGAAGACCTGCCACTGGCGGTGATGGAAGCCCGGCAGAGTCCTGAACGCCAGATCCATCTCGCACCCGAGGACATCATCTCCGGCGATACCGCACACCGTGATCATATCCTGAACACCATCAGGTCTGCCCGGTCGTGGATCGCGATCCACTCGACCTTCGTACGGGCGGAGCCGTTCCTGGAACTGCTTCCCCATCTCGAGCACGCGGCCAAGGAACACGGCGTACGCACGGACGTCTTCTGGGGCATGGGTGGGGAAAGGGAGATCGAGAACCCGGCACGCAAGGTGATCGAGGAGTATCGCAGAGAGGTGGCGAGCCGCGAGCTGCAGCGGTCCATCAAGATCCATCCGTTCTCGACGGGATCGCATGCGAAGCTGTTGATCGCGGACGACGGGAAGGGAAGTTTCCAAGCCACGATCGGCTCGTGCAACTGGCTGTATTCGGACTGGAGCTCGTACGAGGTCTCGGTCCGTCTCAGTGACGGTCCCATCGTCGCCGACGTGATGGATGCGCTCGCACAGATGGCCTACGAAGCTACCGGCGACTGGGCAGGCATCACGACCGAGGTCGCGGGTCGTGCCAGAAGCGCCCGTTCGGACGTGGTTCGTCGCCAAGGCCGGCAGGTCACGGCGAGGCTTCTGATGGGACCCGAGCACCTTCGAATGTTCGAAGCCGCGCGGGACAACGCCGAAAGGCGTATCATGATCGCGAGCCATCGACTCGGTGCGGCAGCGGAAACCGTTGCCCTGCTCCCCACCCGTGCTGCCGTAGTCGATCGTGATCTGGAGGCGTTCGTCTACTACAGCACGCCCTCGGACAAGGTCAGCGTAGCAGTGGCGACGGAGATGCGGTTCAAGGCCGATCGCGACGGAATAAAGCTGCGCCAGGTAACCGACCCGAGGATGCATGCCAAGTTCATGCTCTGGGACGACGACGATCTCGTCATAACCAGTCAAAACCTTCTTTCTGCGGATCCGTTGGCGCCGCTTTCAGAGATCGGCGTACATTTGAAAGGTGCCGCGGTCGGACGTGATCTGGCGGACCGTACCCTTCTGCGCTTTCCCCGATGAAGAGTCTAGCTGAGTTGCCGATCGAAACAGCTGATATTTCATTCGAGGTATCCTTCGACTATTGATTCGCACGCCGATCATACACGAAGGCAGGGCTTTACTGGATGAGTCACTGTGTTCCATCGCCTCGGTTTCCCAAAATTCCTTGAATAGAGCGTCATGCCTATGCCCACTGTATACCTCGATCAGCAGATCGTGATCGAAAGCTTCGAGGGCGGCGAAATCGCCGCGGCGGTCGAGGCGGGTAAGCGGAAGGGGTTTGTCTTCCCCTATAGTCCCGCACACGTGGAAGAGATCGCTGCGGCACACCATCGGCATAATCGAGCAGACGCACTACCACAGATACCCGCGCTTGAAAGGTTGAGCGACGGTTGGGCGATCATGGCCAGATGGCCCGGTCCCGCCCGGCTCTGCCGCGAGGACATTCGTGCCTGCCTGTCGAGAGTGCAGGACGACGGCGGGCGACTATTGACGGAGTACGCCGTTCGGCAAGAAAAGGCGCGAGTCCTTGGCTTCTATGAAAACGTCAGCGATACGTGCAGGGACGAGATCTGGGAAGAGCTACAGGTAACTACGCCACGAGACGTATTTTCAAGCTCCCACATCTACGCGTTTATTGACAATCTTGCACGTAACGAAAATTTTCGGATACGCTTGGATTCATTCAAGGAAAGAGAAGCAACATTCGACTGCCTCTACAATGTCCTCAACGCTTTTGGATTTCAAAAGGTCCACAGTGAGCACCGCATCGAAGGACGGATGCATGACGTATCTCACGCCATATATGCGTACTACGCAGATATGTTCGTGACCAATGACGGCAAACTACGCAAATCGAGTGATGCTATCTACGCGTATACTGGTGTAAAAACGCAGATAGTCGACAGGAGGGGATTTCTCGAGCTATCGGACACATGGGAACTTTAGGATGCCCTGGGTTGAGGATCTTCGAGCGTTGTGGCTTCTGAATAAGCCGCGGCTTTGATCGAGCGGGATACTCGCAAAACGTCGCGACCTCGGCGATCATGGCATGGCCTGACGCTTTCACTTTACGCTCGTTCGTAAGACAGCCTGGCGAGACGCGAAAACGCCTGTCGCCCGTGCGGTCCCGGGGTTGCCGGGTCCATGCTGTGCCTCAGCTTCGGGCGAACACGGTGGATCGTGGATCATGACCACTGTGAGCTGATCGCGGCGTCGATCCGGGTCGTCAAAGGACGAAGGCATGAACGTCGGATGCCGGGATGGGGATACGGACCGATGATCGGGCCGGCCGCCATCGTCGTGGCTGCCGGATCGACGATGCGCGAAGCCTGTTCCCTTCTGCCGCTTTTCGTTTTGTACCGGGAGGGCGTGCTGATAACCTTCGGCCACGTTCAACCGAGATTCTGTGGAGCGATGCAATGTTCACGATCGGAGCTACACGACCACGACCTCGGCTCGACGGAAACGTCGGCACCGTCCTCGGCTGCGTGATGCTCGTCGCGTGCGCGATCAGCGCCGTCGGTGAGTTGACCGGGTTCGGGTTCGTCGGGGCCGGCTATCTGATCAGCGGGCTGATCGGGGCCGGATGCATGCTGGCCCTGCTGTGGAAGACGTCCGAGGATCACCCCGACTCCGTCTGGCATCCACTGTCGGCATGGCCGGTCGCCGCCGCCTTGGTCTGGTACAGCATGTTCACCGGCTTCGACTACATGGCCGCACAGACCAACCCGGTCCTGTTCGAGGCCGCGCGCGGGCTGGGACAAGGCGTCGAAGGCAGGTTCCTGCCGTTCTATGCGTCGCTCTGGTTCAAGTTGGGCGGCTTCGGACTCATCGCCGGGTTGAGGCTGATGCAGTACGTCTGGGAGCGGCGTGCGCACTACTGATCATCTGCGGCTTTCGGCGTACCGGCCGCTCTTAACGCGCTGATCCTCTGAAGCGGGTCGGGATGCCTTTGGCGGCGTCCGGCCCGATGCTCGCGGACAGGCGGGACGGTGTCTCGGCCCAACCCCAGGTCTCGCTGGAGCGGTCCAGCTCCGCGCGCGGCCGGACCGTCACCGACACACCATCTTCGCCACGTTCACCGCCTGGTCCACCGTGGCGAGCATGTCCGTTATCGTGCCCAATGCGCTCTCGAGCCGCTGCAGGTCGGCGGTCTCGTCCTCGATGCGAGGCAGCGCTTCCGCGACGGTGTGCGAAAGCTTCACGATCTCGTCCGTCTGCCGTGCCAACAGCACGGTGCCGGTAGACGTGACCCGTGCGTTCACATCCGCGATACGGTCGACGATCGCGGAGATCGCCGCCGCCGTCGGCGCGGCGTCGATCGTCTCCTCGAGCGTTCGCACCAACGCGATCAGGGATTCATGCATCCCCTTGAGTTCCGGGTTCGGCAACGCAACATTCGTCGGTTCCTTCATCGTCCGGCCTCCCCAGCGGCGTCGATCGCATCGTACGTCTTCTGCGTGCGACCCAGCCGATCGCGCATGTCCCGCAGCACCTCGTCGAACGGTCGCCGCGAACCGGCTGCGGCGGCGGTGTGCGCGTCGGCGAGGCCAAGCAGCGATGCGCGGAGGGTGGCCAGCGACGCCAGCTGCGCATCTCGACGATCGATGCCGGAAAGATAGTCCGCGACGATCTGCCTCTGCCGGGCATCCGCCTTCTGCGATGCGGCGGTGGCGTAGTCGCGTTGATGGGTCGACAGCGCCGTGGTCCAGTTGGAGGCGACGGTGCCTCTCAGACCCTCCGCATCGCTCGATCCGACCGCGGCCGCCATCGCCGTCAGCAGCCGGCGGACGTCCGGATCGGTACGGCGGAGGATCTCGTTTGCGCTGGTCTGCGCACGCAGATCGACCAGCCCGCCGGCTAGGGACGCGAAGCCTGCCGCGATGCCGGGATCCAGATCCACTGCGGCGGTGCCCGATGCCAGTTCCACGCCCAGTTGTCGGAAGGCGTCCGTCTGAACGCCGCCCCTGCCACGCCCGGTCAGGGTCGCCAGCAGATTGCCGTACCGTGCGAGGTCGCCGAGGGCGGCTCGCCAGCGCGCCGACACCTGGGGCGGCACGGCGGGCGGGAACCGCCGCTCGGAGAGCGCGATGGCCCCGGAACGGACGAACCGGTCGACCTCCACGGAACGGGTCAGGCGGTTCGCTTCGGCGAACGTCGTGGCGGCGTCGGCCTGCAGACCCGATGCGGCGCGACCGAAGCCGGCGAGGTCGGCGGATGGTGCCGTCGCGCACGACGTCGTTCCAGCGCCGAGCAGGACGATGAGAAGTGGACGTGTCGCAGGCCAGATCGTGCTCAAGCGCTGCACCCCAGTGCCGGTGAGAGATCAGTGAACGCCCGCGGCTCCAGGCGCGGGAACAGTCCCAGCCGCGAGCGAAGTTCGACCTCCTCCAACGGGACGCGCGCATCGCAGTGGTCGAGCGACCGGGCCGCGGCGGTGTCCATGACGAATGCGGCGACGCGTCCGTCCGTGGTCGCGACGACCTTCCAGTATCCCGACGGGACGCGGTGGCGCTCGTCGGCCGCCGGCAGGGGCGGCATCACCCTTTCGAACAGGGGCCCGGTCAGGACGTATACGGCGATGTTCTCGCCCTTCGCGAGTTCGTTCTCCTTCGCCTCCAGTCTCTGCCAGGGCGCCTGGTTGAGACCGGCGCCCTGAGGCGTGATGTTGGAGAGGATGTTGGTGTCGGCGGCGAAAGGCGTACCCGAGAACGCGGCGAGCGGGGCCTGATGCCCGCGGTCGATGCCGAGCGCCTTGGGCGCACGGTCGTAGTCGTCGGGTTCCAGCGTCTCCTCGGCCGACAGCCACGGGTCGGCCGACCATCTCCTCGTCCCGGACGGCCCGATCGACGCGGGCGTGACGCGGTACGCGACCCAGTCGGCCATCTTGGTGAGATCGTTCGATGCCAGCGTGTAGATCTCGCGGACGACGATGTCGTCGATGCCGGGTGCGCCGATCGGGCAGCCGTGGAGGCAGTGGAACGTGTGCAGTTCGGCGGTGTCACGGGCCTGGCCGGGACAGGCCATGGCGGCGACCAGGATCGAGCCCGCGAGGACCCGGTGCCGACGCGTCGACCGGTTGCGGACGCCTTTTGCGTTCCTCGGACCTGGTGCGCCCGTCGTATGCGCTCGGCGACCGGTCGATGCTGTCATGTGGGCGTCAGACATCGGCTGTCGGGTTCCCCGGGGAGTCCAATCGGGTGACTGGCGTCTCGATGCGTTCCCCGGCGACGACCCGCTTCGCCAGGACGTGGTCGTTCAGCGACTTGGGCCGGTATGGAGCGACCCTGTCCATTTGTGGCACCAAAGGTGCTGCCAGTCTTTCGAACACGCTCGGGTGGAGGGTGGCCTTGGCGTCCACCTCGCGCACTCCCTCGCCCCATGTGAGGCGATCCGCCGTCAGCCTCCGAAGCCATGACGGCTGTCCGTACAGACTGCCCACCCGTTCACTGTGCTGAAGCCCGAGGGGGTCCGGGGAGGTCACCAATCGGTCGTCGAGCACGATGACGTCGTCGCCAAGGCACCCGCGCAGCTGCTCCACCATCCATCGGAGCGCGATGTCCGACAGCCGGGACTCGTCTTCGGGATAGCTGCCGCCGATGTCCGAGTGGTTTCCGGCGAACCATCGCTGCAGGAGCCAGTCGTGCCGGCCCCGTGCGCGATTCCAGGCGTCGTCGGCGAAACTGCCCCATGGAACCCTTGGAAATCGCGCGCGATCCTCGTCGATCGACAGGGCGTGACGGAGGAATGGTATCTCCTTGTCCACGAACCTGTCGTAGTTCTCGCCGCTCCACCATGCGCCGTGCGAATGCCTGATCGCGAAGAGCCATCGGCGGGGGTCCCAACGCGACATATCGAGATGACGGTCGTCCAGATACGTCTTGAGCTGACTGAACAGGGAACGCGCTATCCAGTATGCAGCCATCGCAGGCAGTATGGCGAAGACTGCCGCCGCCAGGGGCAGGTCCGCGTGCCACAAGGCGGTGGTGCCGCCCAGCAGGAGGATCATGCCTACCGCCGCCATGACCAATGCCGATCTGCTGCCGAGCGCGGCCACGGTATCGAACACCCCCACGAAGGTGGGCTGCACGTTCCCCTGCAGGTCTCCCTCGACGCCGACGCCTTCCGAACCGTGCCTTGCCCGGAAGCGGGACGCGAGACTCTCCCGCTCGGCCTCGAAGGCCTCCCTCTTCGCCCCCGCTCCGTGGTTGTACACCTTCCGGACGGCTTCGCTGGCGATGGCGCGCAAGGGTGGGCCATGCCGCGGTACGGGACCACCGTCGGCGCATCGGGTCGGCACGCCGCAGAGGTTCATGACGTTGGCCAACGCACGGACCGTGTAAGCCCCTCGGCTGAAGCCCACGAGGCAGACCCTGTCCCCCGGTTCGTAGCGGGCGACGATCGCGGCATAGCAGTCGATGACGTTCTCATCGATCCCGGTCCCCACGGCTGCGGCGAGCAGATTTCGTACTCGGCGGAACGTGAGGCCGCCGACCTCTCCCACACCCAGGCCCGCGTCGTAGAAGGCCACCTGACGGGAGGGCGAGATCGGCGAATCTGGGCCGGGACGCATGGCGCGATACATCTTGTAGACGTTCGACAGCCGCTGGTCCGGGCTGAGGCCACCCAACTGGCCCGTGCCGTCGGAGAAGATCATGATCGTCTTCGACAAGGCAGCCTCCTGATGCGGATCCGTACCGGGGCGTCGTCCGCGAATGCGGATTGTCGAAGCTGCGATGTCGAAGGTGTCCACGATTTCACGTCGAATGCCAATAGGCGCGGTCGACTGACTTCACGACGCTCTGCTCGACGACGGCGTCCGTGAAGTCGTTGATGCTTGGCGCTGTCACCGAGCCAGTCCGCGGACTCTACGGGGCCACCCGCCCCGTCGTCGGTTGGCGAACCTTCAAACGGTCATCATCACCATCAGCACGACCGATACGGCGGTCGTCGCTGCGAGCATGGACAACATGAACCAGCGACGCCCCGCTTCTTTCGCATCCGCGGCTTCGATCATGCACCGAGCAGCTGCATACGCCAGTCCCATCAGGATCAGGAACAGGGCCAGCGCCAGCCAGACATTATCGATTATCATGTCATTTCAGCCTCATGGAAAACTACAGGGACCTTATCACCTCCCTCATCGCCTGGGCCGCCGCGGCGACCGGTCTCATCGCAGTCGTACGCAGCAAGGCCGATAAGAAGACCGACAGGGCGATCGTGGTCATCGACGATGCACGCCCGACCGGTGGTCTGCTGGAGGTCGACGTTCAGAACGTGGGCGGCCGCGCCGCTCTGAACGTCCTGGTGTCGGACCCGTCGGGCAACCGCTCGCAGGTCAGGACGGGGCTGGCAGCGAACGGTCGATGCACGATGCGTCTTCTGGATGTCGGTGCCGTTTCGCTGGCGCTCCGTCTCTAGCACTCCGATCCGGACGGTTCGCACACGGACGCGAATTTCGCCTTCAGCCGTGACGCCGCCGGCGTGATGCTCCCGGCGCCCTGGGGCGCGCGTGGCTGCACTTGCCGAGCCTGAACTCGCCGGCGAGTTTCGCCAGAGCCGTTCCGCCATGACTATCGTTGCCCGAGACCGAACAACGCTGCTTCGGCCTCGTCTCTCGATGTCCACGGTCCGTCGGTCGGCACCCCGTTCTTCGTCAGCGTCACGACGACGGTCTGCGCCGAGCGACCCGTACGCGCTACGAGCTCGCCCAACGAGACGAGACGTCGGCTCATCGCAAGAATGTCCGGCACGGGCACGGTACGGTCGCTGGACGTCGCGCTCGGCCAGCGTTTGAGCGCCTCGGCCCCATGACGGGGATGCTGGTTGAGGACCTCGAGCGCATCCCCCTTGGACATCGTCTCGAGGAACGCAGCACCGGCCGGTGGCACGTATACCGACCGGATCAGCGTCGTCGCGTCGGCCGGATCGACGAGCACGCGTCGCATGATCGACCGTCGTCCCGGACCGATCGCATGCTTCACCCGCCCTTCCACCATCGTCTTCATGATGGGACCCCATGGTTTGAGGCGACCGCCGATCGAACGCATGACGGTCGGGAGGCCGATCCAGTCGGACGATGGTTCGACGGCGGAGGCAGTCAGTGCCGTGGTCAGGCGTTCCAGGGACGACGCGTTCACCCGGTGCGATCCGTCGACCGGGATCGTGCCGGGCGCCCCTTCGAACGCCAGCAGACCCAGCGTCTCCAGCTGCTCGACGCCGTGATCGGAGATCCCGAGCGCCTTGGCGGCGTGATTGAGCGGCAGGCTGGATCGCAGTGCGCCGGAAAGCGCCTCGACCTCGCGCCTGTCCAGATAGGGCTGGGGTTCGTTGCCGGAGATGGCGAAAACCGTGGACAGGGCGCCGCGCCGCCGCAGCGCCGTGAGGGTCGTGACCTTCAGGTGGGGCAGTCTTGCCGCGGTCCTGCAGTCGACGGCGCGGGTGGAGACCGTCGCCGCGATGCTGCGCCGCAGATCACGCACGAGATCGGCGAGGACCGGCGAGGCGCCGCGTTCCGTCGCCACCTGCAGCAGGCGCATCGTCGCCCCCCGGTTGCCGTCGCCGGCCCTGCCGACACGTGTCGAGATCCGGTCTGCGGCGAGGGTCTGGAATCCGTCGGGCCAGCTCGTCAGCGTCCGCCAGGCATGGGCCATCGCGGTCGTGAGGGCGACGGGATCGGCCTTCGTCCGGATCGAGAGACGATCCGATCGGCAGCGGATGTCGGGGTCGTGGACGCCGGCCACCGCGACCAGCAGATCGAGCAGGTCGCCGGTTGCCGTGTCGCTCAGGTCCGCCGGCAGCGGCTTCCCGCCTCGCCGCCGCCGTGCCGGATCCGGGTGCAGCAGGTCCAGCGCTGCTTCGAGAGCCGGCCGATGCTCGGGCGCGACCGTTCCTTGACGCGCCCGTTCGAGCGGTTCGCCGCACTGGTCGCAGAGGTCGACGCCCGAGGCATGGTACCAGCCCTGCCGTGCGCCGCAGTCCGGATCCGGACAGCGGGAACCGAGGAACTCCCAGCTCTCGCGGCAGAACGGGAAGGGCCGCAGCTGCCACTCGGCCCTGTGGTATCCCAGGCGCGCCAGCGTCGTCGGTGAGAACCGGCGCTCGTCGTGGACGATGTTGCGCTTGTCGATCGAAAGTCCGCCGTAGAGGCGCCGGCCCGGGCGGAGCGGATCGACGGGGTAGGCCATCGCGTCGAGTTCGCCGGCATCCAGGCGCAGGCACGATTCCAGGCCCGAGAAGTCTGGCGCGCCGCGCGAGAGCTCCGGACGACGCGACCACGTCGCGCCGCCGATCGAAGTGAGTTCGAGCGTGTTCGGCAGGCCTTCGGCGGCGGCGACCCTGGCCATGAACCCGCTCAGCGATTCTCCCGGTTCCGGCGCACGTCTCGTTCCCACGGTCCAGACAGGGGCGTTCTCCATCGTCAGGCCCTCCTGGTGAACGGGTTGCGGTCGATGAAGCCTGCCGCGACGGCGAAGCGGTCCACCGCCTCCTCGAGATCGTCGACGCCGACGCCGGTCGCGCCACGTTCCATCGACAGGCCGAGGGCGATGCGGACGATCTTCATCATGCTGCGGATCCGGCCTCCGCATGCGCCAGCGAGGGCCGCTGCGACGCCTTCGCCGGACAGTCCCGCCGTCCGTACGAGACCGGTGGCGATCATGGCGTCGTCGAGGTCGCGGAGCAGTCCGACGAATATCTCCTGGTCCTGGTCCACGAACCATTCGAGCGGCTGGAGCGGGATGCGATCGTCGAGACGTTCCGCAAGTTCCGGACACGCCTTCAGGACCGTGCCCGCCTCCTCGCTGCCCACGATGGCGATCGGGGCGACGCCCGCGTCCATGATCTTCTCGCGGATGGTGGTCGCGATCGGCCTGCTCATGGTCGGGCGGCGGCTGGCACGGTTGAACTCGTCGAACACGACGAGCTGGACGTCGGCCGACCGCATGCCGCGGATCGCCTTGGTCCACCGCAGTTCGGCTCTGCCCAGATCGGGCCGGGGAAGTCCGAGCGCCGACAGGATGGCCGTGGGGATCGAGTCGGTCGTGCCGACGGTGGGCATGACGACGTGGAGGACGGGCCGAGCCCCTTCCTGGGAGCCGCCTTCCGCAACGACGCGGGAGGCGAGCAGGTCCACGGACATGGTCTTTCCGGTTCCCATCGGCGCGATCAGCATTGCCCCTCCGCAGGGGGCCCCCTCGCGCCGGCCGACGTAGGACCTGCGGACCTCGTCGAGAGCGTCGATGGCGCCCTCCTGAGGCGGATAGCTCAGCAGTATCCTGTCGAATGCGGCTCGGGCCGCTGCGATGTCGTTGACGGTGCTCACTTCGCGTTCTCCTTTGGCATGCGACGCCGGAGGGGTGGAGCCGTGACGGGCGTCTCGAGGGGGCGTTCCGGGCCGGCGTCATCGGGAGCTCGGCGACGTCTGGCGGGGGTCGCCTTCGGTGGCAGATCCGGTCGGATCGAAAGCACCTCGTGGTCGAAGATGGTCAGCGCGGCACGGTCATGACCGACGAAGTCGGCCTGCTCCACGTGCTCGCTGGGCCTCAGTTCGAGACTGGCGATGGCACCGGTGATCTCACGTATCCTGGGTATCTCGTAGAGGCGCGCCATCTCGGCGCGGATCTCGGCATCCTTCCGAGGATCGACGTTCAGCTTGGCCTGCAGGAGACGGTGACGTGCGTCGGCACGTTCCTGGACGGTGTTGAACGCCGCCCCTTCCTCCGCGGCCTTCGACCGGATCGCCTTGTGGACGAAGAGCGGCATGCCGTCCGCATAGTCCTCGTCGCTGCATCGCAGATCGACGTACGTCCGCCGCTTCCTGTTCCAGACGCTGATGCGCGAGATGTCCATCGGGTCGTAGCGGAAGTCGACGGTGGCGGTCGCCCCCTGACGCCGCTGGCGCCGGCATTCGCCGGGCACGAGATCGTCGAGCAGCGCAGGCACCTCGCGGTGGTCGTGATAGCGCAGCCCCTTGAAGACTATGCCCGAACCGCTGAGCTGGGCCTTCTCCTTGACCGGCATCAGATCGCGGCGGAAGGCGTCGAGATCCACGAAGTTGTTGATGCCGTTCTTCGCCACATCGTTCTGGAAGAGGAGAAGCGGCTGCCGGTCGTTCAGGCCGCGATGCGGTTCGGTGTTGTAGATCGCGACCGCACGCAGGGCGATGTCCTCCAGCTCCTCCATGAACACGACCGCGTCCTTGGTGGCGTCGTACTCGTCGTGCCGAACCTGGGTGATGGGAATCGTCCGGCCGGCGAGGTCCTTGGTGACGAGGCGGTTGACGGTGCCCATCGCCCTCTCTCCGACGGCCCTGTACCTGGGCTTGGCGACGGGACAGAAGCGCACCGAGAAGCCGGCGCTCCGCGCCGCCGCCTCCATGGTGTGGCTGCGGAACTCCACGGCGTTGTCGACGACGATCTCGACGGGCTTTCCACGCACGTTCGCGAGCATCGGGTAGCGTTCGGCCATCTCCGCCGGCACGCGCTTGGGCATGGCCATGCGCCAGAGCGTCTCCCCCAGCGTCCAGACGGACGGCGGCGTGAAGCTCAGCACGTAGGCGACGATCGCGCGGGTCGCGACGTCGATCGCCAGGGTCAGCCACGGCCGGCCGAGTACGATCTCCTCGCCGCTCGGGAGCTGGTAGATCACGATGGCGTCGAGCCGGGTGTGGTCGATGATCACGCGCTGCATCGCGAAGTCCGCCGTCAGCGATCTGCCTCCGCCCATCCAGTCCTGCAGCACGGCCTTCGGACCATGCGCCGAGCGGACGGTCTCGCGCTGTTCGAGAGCGTGGCATCTGCGACGGAAGGTGTCGTACGACGCGATCGCATACGGTTCGTCCGGTCGGACGTGGTTCAGGTCGCGACCCTCGTTGATGGCCGTGAGCTCGCACCGGTATGCGTCGTACGCCGACGAGATCCCGATGCGTGCGGCGCTCCGCGCGAGCGCGTGCTTCTGGAGCAGTTCGGCCTGCAGATCGCCGCAGTACGGACCTCGCGGCGCCTTTCCCGTAAGACGCACCATCTGCGCGGCGTGCCGCGATCCGGGATGGCCCCGCCTGGCCCGCCACCGTTCGATGGTCGCGGGCGGATCGTGCGGGCCGTGCTTCTCGGCGAGGGCTTCGTCCCAGTGGATCGCCAGATGGCGGCCGATCGCCTTGCGACCGTTGGGCACGCCCGCGTCGTCGAGCATGCGGCACTGGACCAGCATCCTCCCCGTCTTCGGATCGATCGCCATGGCCTGGGCGATCGTCCACTGCGCGACGTCGTTCATGTGACGGACCCTGTCGTGCGAGGGCTTGCGCAGGACCGAGGCTCGACCGGCGGCGAGCAGGCGGCCGAACTGCTCGTCGTCGATGGGACGGACCACCCCGAACATGTCGGGCGCCGCGTAGACGGCGCCGGTCGTCGGATCGACGAGCTGGAGGCGCCCGTCCACGTGTCCGCGGTAGTCGTACGTGGTGCCGTCGATCGGAACGACGCAGTTGGCGGGGAAGTTGTTCTTCGGCATCGTTCTTCACCTTCCTCGATGGTCGCACGTCGACGTTGCCGTCGACCGCAGCGTGCGATCCGGTCATGCGGGGCTGCGGGCCCTGTTCGATTGGAGGATGGGACGGTCCGGAGGCCCCGGCCCGTCCTGCGTCAGCCGATGGTGATCGGGCTGAAGTCGTGCAGCCTGCTGGTCAGGTCCATGTTCAGGAGACGCCGGACGAGCATGCCCTGCACGAGCGCCCGCCCTGCCGCCGCATGCCCGGGCGCGAGCGCCTCGGCGAGTTCGCCGTACGTGGTGACCCCACCCGAGCTCCGCCGGTGGTCGGCGAGTGCCGCGAGGTCCTGGTCGCCGATCCGCACGAAGCCTCGCGACGCGAACAGCGAGACGTTGCGCCGATGGACGACGCTCCGGAAGATCTCGTCCCTGTAGACCACGCGGAACCCGATGCCGCACCGCCGGCATACTTCCCGCACATAGGCCAGCTTCAGCCGGTATTCCGGGTCGTCGAGATCCCGGTCGCCGCGCTTCATCTCCAGCAGCGTGACGTATCCGACCGGATCCGTCTGCTCTATGTCGGGGGTGTAGGAGAACTCCCTGCCGTCGTGGACGAACTCGAAGGACACGCTTTCCGAAGAGAGCCTGGCGACCCGATGGTCGGTCTCGGACTGGAGCAGCTGCCACAGTGCGGTCTCCCCCTCCCAATGGACGAGATGTCCGGCCTTCCACGACGCGTGCCAGCCGTTCTCGTGCCAGAGGCCGCCGTTGAATGTGCGCAGCGATCCGCCGCCTTCGGCGCGGACCATCGTGCACATCGAGACCGCCTCGTCGTCGATGCCGAAGACGTCGTCCCGGCGGCGGATGCGGCGATCGGTGATCGTCCGGGCGGGATCCTCAAAGTGGTCGAGGCGCGGGCTCCGCATCGCCAGCTGCGAGATCGGGATGCGGACGATGCGTCTCGCAGGCGCGGCGCGGTCCTCGTCGACGTCGGCGGCGGGGGTCATCGGACGCGCGACCAGCGGCCGCGCCGACCCGTCGGTGCCGGCTTGGCCGGCTTGACGTACCCGGGCGCGATCTCCGTCCCCGGACGACCGGCGGCCCGGTGACGGGGCGCCGAACCTCCGAAGCCGCCGAACCGATCGGCATCAGCGAAGGCGTAGCCGCCGTCACCGGTCATTCCCGGGAAGCCCTCGTCCCTTACGCCGATCACGAGCGGGCGCCGGGTACGAGCGGATCGGACTGCTCGTGCATCCGTGGTCCGAGGCGAGCTGGCGCCGAACCCGCCGTGACGCCGTTCGCGTCCGAAGACTGCGATCCGGGATCGTCGGCCTCATCCTCGTCATCGCGCACAGCCGTTCCGTTGTCGATGATGTAGAAGGGCGGCCCACCCCACACCGGCACCGCAGCGATCCGCGAGTGTCCGAATGCCGCGTTCCGGCCCGGTTCTGGAAACGTGAACGGCTCGTCGCCGACACGGATGCCCGAGCTGATCACATGCGCCTGCGGCTCGCCGTGGATGCCGCGCAGCCTCAGCGCCCGCATGAACGCGGTCACTCCGGCTCCTCCTCCTGAACCAATCAATATCATCTATGCAGCCTTCTGTTCCAGTTAGTGATGTAACAGAGGAGGCGTTGATATGGTTCCTGCGGATTGCGGAAAACTTTTCCGGATAGTGGCGTAACAGTCTTGTGGATGGCGCTCCGGCGATTTACCGAGGCCTATGGAAAAGACTTCAGAACGCGGCGTGGGCGAGGCGATACGGCAGCTGCTCGCGTCGGAGACCAGGACGTCCAGCGGGGCGGCATACGAGCGCGAGCTCGGCCTCTACATGTCGGCCAGCGAGGAGAAGCGGCAGGTCGTCGTCGAACGGCTCATGGCGCTGGCGGATCTGCCCCCGCCGAAGTCGCGAACGACGGCCGACATCCTCGCCGTCGCGAAGCGCCTGGTCGTGGAGCAGAGCAACGTCTATCGGCTGCTGACCCGGATCAGGGAGCACGGACCGGTCTCGGGACTGCTGCCCGGATACAGGGTGAAACGTAAGACGGGTGTAGCCAGCGACGGGTTCGGTGAACCGGTCGACGGATGGATCTCTGACGCGCTGCGCGATCGACCCGGCGTCTCGATTCCCCAGATCGGCAAGCTGCTGGCCGACAAGGCGACGCTTCGATCTGCACGTGATCCGGAAAGTCGGGTCGATCTTCCAGGACCGACTTCGCTACGCCGCCGGGTTCAGGCGTTGCGGGCACAGGGCGCCATAGGAGGCGACGTGATGGAGACCGGTGGCGCGATACTGATCGACCAGTGTCCGATCGACCTCGTGATTCCGGAGCGTCGTGATGATGGCGGGACGACGGCGTCTCACCGCGTCGTCATGACGGCGGTGCTCGACGTCCGATCGAACCTGATGCTCGGCGTTGGCGTCTGCGCCGAAGGGAACCCCCTTGAAGGTCTTTCCGCCGCCCTGACCGACCTGAGGACCAGAGTTCCGGCGTTGGCGGCCGATGGCATCGGGTTCGTCCGCCAACCGTCTCGCATAAAATGGATCGTGCCGGCGGTGCTGTTGGCCTTCGTCGCGGAGGTGGAGAACAGTGCCGTGCTCGTGGAACCCGACATCGATCTCGATTTGACGATTACGGACGACGCCTGGACGGGACTCGAGCTGCAGCGACATCTCGGCGGACGCATCGGGCCTTTCCTCCAGCTCGATGGAGACCTCGATCACCACTTCCCGTTCCTGACGAAAGGATCGGCAGGACCACGACAGCAAGGCCCCGGGTTCCTCGACCTCGCGATAGACTTCGAAGGGCTGATCCCTCCTCGGCGACCTCAATGAGCCGCCGCCCATCCGGCTCATGCGGGCGACGGGGCTCTCCCGACGGGGAGGTGGTTCGCCGAAGATCCGCACCAGGTATGGATCGGCGTACAGTCTGGCGTTGCCGGACCTCAACTCGACCGCAAGGCCCTCAGCCGGGATCGGACCCACGTTCCGGACGACGATGCGCATCCGTCGTTGCGACAGAAGGCGCGACAGCCCGAGATGCATGATCGGAAGGTCCTTCGTCTGTATCCTCCTGCTCCAGCGATCGTGCCTGTTGGCCAGGTCCGGATCGTAGTCGACGTGCGTGAACTGCCATCCGCCCTCATGGGGTCTGGGATGCTTCCGTCGCAGTGCGCTGTACACGGTTGCGGCCTCCGCTTCCGTCGGAGCGTCGATGGTCCATCTGGTCCACGGCGTCTCCCCGACGGCGGCGAGTTCGACCTCGAGCCGAGGTTGGTCGGCGGTCGCGATGCTCAGCTGCTGCCTGAGGCGAGCCACCTCGCGTTGCTCGGGGGTCTGCGCGGGCGGCCGGAGCCAGTGCTCCGGCAGCTTGATCGCGGCGATGCCGTGCGAGCGCGCGGCGTCGCGTGGGCGCATGTCGTGGCTCAGCACCTCCATGCGGGAGCGGTCGTCCACGAGGGCGTTCAGCGCCTGCGCGACGATGCGGTCGTCGCCATCGTCCCGGTCGAGGTCGTCCAGGTGCGTCCAATCGATGGCGGAGTTGCGCATCAACGCGACGTCGACCTTCGGACCCTCGCTGCGGAGGGCCGCGGGCACCCCCGTCTCGAGGAAGGCGTCGAGGAGGCGATTGAAGGCGCGTGAGCGTTCCCCCAGCCGTCCATCGCTCTTCTTGGCGTCGATTTCGCTTTGGACCTGCCGGGCGACGAGCAGCAGGATCGGTCCTTGGCCCAGTTCCGACCATGGCAGCTGTTCGAGAGGTTTGGTTTCGAGGACCACCTGCGTGTCTATGAGGATCACGCGAGCGTAGTCGGAAGTGGAGATGACGTCGGCCATGCCTGCGATCTGAAGTCTGCAGCGTCCGATCACAAGGGCCCGGGTCACGCGCGGCGACCGAAACCGACACGGCGACTGCGCGCCGCAAGACGGTCAGCGCCGACTCGGGATGCCCATCGCCGGATCCACGGATTCCTGACGGCATGATGTGGTTCATCGCCTTGCGCCTTCCCGCTCGAGCGGACGATGTCCCGGTCATGCCCGCAGCGACCGGATGCCCTTCACTTCGGGTCCGATGCAGGACATCCTTGCCGATATGGACCTGCCGACCGACGAGGAATGGAACGACATGACGATCTGTTGGCGACGTCACGTCCTCGCCGAACGACGCAGGACGGAATCATCAAGGACGAGTCCGGCGGCTTCGATCTTTCGGCCGCCGCGGTCCCGGCCAAGCAGATGGCACGGTGACGCGGGATCCGCTGGCCGCCACCGTGGTCGTCCGCGACGATCCGCACGGCTGGCTTGTCGCAGTACCGCCCGGTCCCCCCACGGAACCGAAAGGCTGCATCCGGCGGACGGTCGTGCCCGCATGCGTCCGTGGTCTAGGTTCGAGCCGCCATGTCGCGGATGGCGACCGTCCAGTCGTCGAGAGTGTTTCCCTCGAGGAGGTCGATCTCCGCGCGCGTGCCGTCCTTCAGGGCATCGTTCCAACCTGCCGTCCAGTCGGCCAGGGACGTGAGCCCATCCGGGATCTCGAAATGGAACTCGTCGCCGTGGATCATGCCGTCGTCGCTGACTCGCAGCCCCGGAAGTGCTTCGGGAGGTATGGTGACGTGCTCGGCGAACGCGAAGCCGACTTCTGGAATGATTTTCCTCGGCGCGTCGTTCCCCGTCAGAACGTGAGCTACGATCTTCGGCGGCAGCGTCCACGTCAGCGGCTGCTCGTTGAACAGCATGTGCGCGAGTGGAACGCGCATCATGATGGTTCCGAGACCCTTGCCGCGCATCTTGTCCGCAACCATCAGGCCGCCGATCTCCCACTCGTTCTTGACGTCGTCGTAGTTGGCGTACGACATCGCCAGATACTCGTCATCCGTCGACACTGCGCACCACACGTAACGGTCAAGGGCAAGCTGCAGGAACTGCTCTTTGGAACGGGGATAGATGGCGTCGTTCGCGGAGGCGAACTCACGATGCCATTCGTGGGCACGTCCGATTTCGGACGTGTCGACGGTTCTGAACGTGATGTGCAATCGTAGTCCCCCGCGCGACCGGTCGGTCGAAAGGCGGGGTGACTAGCGGATGGACGAGGTGGGATCAACGCACCTCGCCCATCGGTCAGTTGCGGTAGGTCCTAGCCTTGACGCGAGCCTTGCCGATCAGGGTCTCGAATATGGCTCGCCGACCCAACGGGTGCGGCGACGATATGCCGCGGATCCAACGACCGATGGTCGGACGGGACACCTTGAGCATCGCCGCCATGTCGCTGTCGTCGAGTTCGAGAAGCTGCTGCGCCGCCTTCACCAACCCGCCGAAATCATATTCGGTATCGGCGGAGGACGCTGCGTCGAGCTGCTCGATGAGTTCGTTGAACGCATTGGCCGTGCTCGCGCGGACCTCTTCCACCAAGGCGACAAGCTGCGCGATGTCGATGACAACGCCGTGTTGTTTGGTTGCTTGAGCCTGTCTCATTTTTCGCTCCCATGCCACTGTACCGATGTACCAGCTGGCCTTTAACAATATGCACTCTTGTAACTGAAATTCAATGCGCTGCAACTATAACAAAACGTAAGAAAATCAGTTCCGTAGCCCTCGGGCGGCTTGAGCCGATCAGTGCGAGTTGCACGATCCGTCGATTCGAGGCGTGCGCCAGCGCATACATCGGACACGGATCCATGTCGCGCGAGAAGTGGTCTGAGAAAGCGTCACGGGGCCCCATGCGACAGGAACCGGAACCGAGAATCCACGCCTGCCCAAGGCGATACGGCCCCGAAACCGTCATGCCCGATGAGTCCGCGGACATCGTCCGGATCTGTCTTCGACGGGGAACATGGACCCGCAACCTGCCCCGCCGATCGGACTGACGGCGACGCAGGGGCCTGCCTTTCCGAGAGCCGGTCCGGATGCGGGACCCCTCGAGTCTCGAACCTAGCGTGGTCTGGAAACCCGGCGTGCTCCTCACCTGACCGGTCCGATCACAGTCGCCGGATCGAGATGGAGAATGATCCGTTTCGGTCACGTCTCCGTCCTCATCGCGACCGTTCGAGCTATGCGCAAGCCGGAGCTGATCGAGATGCCGACCGATCGCTCGGCGGTAACGGGGGAGTGGGCGGATGCCGGACGACGTTCGATACTATGCGAAGCGCGCGGAGGATGAGCTGAGGCTGGCCGCTGGCGCGACCGACACGGCGGTCAAGGCGGTGCATCTGGACATGGCCGCGCGATATGCGACGCTTCGCGAACGGTCCTCCGCCCCGCACCGCACGGACGAGACCACCGGAGCGGCGATCGACGATGGCTCCGCGAGTCTGTCCGACGCCAGCGGTTCCTGAAGGACGAACGTGCGCCTGGATGGCGATCGTGTCGCAGGGTGATCGTGGACCGGGGGGGGCGGCGGGGATCCCACGAAGCGATCCCTCCGTCGGGGTGACACGCATGACCGGCAGGTCACGACGATGCGCACTCGATGTAATCCGTCGCCGATGGCGCGGCGGAGCGCGGCGAGCGCGTCGCGTAGCGGCGCAGCCGTCCGGGACCTCGGCAGTTTCGCTTCATCGACGGCGTCCACCAGCAGGAGGCACTCGCGCTCGGAGCGCAGCCAGCCGTCGAAGGCGACGGCCTGCTCGGCGGTGTCCAGGGCGGCGGCCACGGAACCCGTGCACAGCGCTTCGACGCGCATGAGGAAACGATCCGCACCGGCCGCCGCGAACTCACGCAGTTCGTGGGTCTTGCCGGAGCCCGCCTCGGCGAGAAGCGCCACGGCATGGTGGCCGGTGAGCCAGACCCAGCCCCGCCGCTCCTCGTCGCGCAGCCCGTACCGCAGCATGTCGGGATCG
>Ga0308164_10002164_pt1 | contig 20325 bp, 15 predicted proteins | sample PhyTR2_FD_201031 | JGI IMG/M metagenome (GOLD analysis project Ga0308164, IMG submission 201031) | Phyllosphere microbial communities from UC Gill Tract Community Farm, Albany, California, United States - DLSLT.R2 | ecosystem: Host-associated > Plants > Phyllosphere > Unclassified | place: USA... | reverse complement strand
AATCGATCCTGTATTTCGAGGCGGTGACGATTCTCGCGCTGATCTTCGGGTTGGTGATGGTCGATCTGTGGCAGCCGGGCGCGGGCATGAACATCGACGTCGCGGCGATCGATACCGCCTCGATCAAAACCTATGTCGCGACCGCGCACGACCAGTCGATCACCGGCTATTTCATGGGTATAATTCCCGACACGTTCGCCAGCGCGCTGACCGCAGGCCACGTCCTTCAGGTGCTGTTCGTCTCTGTGCTGTTCGGCATCGCGATCGCGGCGATCGGTGAACGCGGCAAGCCAGTCTACACGCTAATCGACAGCGCCTCGCAAGGGTTCTTCCGGATCATAGGCTACGTCATGTACTTCGCACCGCTCGGTGCGTTCGGCGCGATAGCCTTCACGGTCGGGCAGTTTGGCACGGCGTCGCTCTGGTCGCTGGGCGAATTGATCATCGAGTTTTTCGTGGTCTGCGGCCTGTTTACCGCGGTCGTGCTGGGCGGGATCGCGCAATGGTGCGGGGTCAGCCTGTGGCGTTTACTTGGCTATCTGTGGGACGAGATCGTAATCGTCGCGGCTACCACCTCGACCGAAACCGTGCTGCCGCGCCTCATCCAGAAGATGCGCAAGGTCGGTTGCGAGGAGAGCGTCGTCGGCTTCGTCATCCCGGCGGGCTATTCGTTCAACCTCGACGGCACCTGCCTGTACCTGACGACCGTCGCGGTGTTCCTGGCGCAGGCGACGAACACTCACCTGACGCTGTGGCATGAACTCGGGCTGATCGCTGTCCTGTTGCTGACGTCCAAGGGTGCGGCGGGTGTTGCCGGTGCGGCGTTCGTGGTCCTTGCAGCGACGCTCAACACGACAGGTACTATCCCTGTAGCTAGCATCGCACTCATCCTCGGCATTCACCGTATTCTCGCTGAGGGGCTGACGTTCGTAAACCTGATCGGCAACGCTCTTGCTACCGTCGTGATCGCCAAGTGGGAAGGCAAACTCGACGAGCGCACGCTGGCGGCAACGATCGGCAATGCGCGGCTACGAGCAAGGCACCCGGTAGCAGCCTGAGTCCGCGGCGATTCACCAAACGTGATCGCCGCCACAATCACCGTCCTACGATAACAGCCGGCTTAGCTAGTTTGCGGCCGGGCAGGAGACCGTTATGTCCATCGCTATTGCCATCGCGCTGACCGCAGCGGTACAATCTGAGCCGTCCCAAGCTCAACCGTCTCGGGCAATCACCGCACCTACTGACGCGGCCATCCCGACGACAGAAACGGACCAAGGCGTAGCGCAAGGCAAGCCCGACGACCGTCACCTCCCGGTTTTTTACCCCAATACCAAGCAGGGTACTGCGGACCAGCCAGCGCTCTCCGGCATCGCGCGTTTCCAGCGCAATAATCCGATCGGCAAAGAACTTCGCGCACTGAAGGCCGCGGGCGTAGACTTAGTTCTTGATCTCGTTGGCAACGTTGCAGCCAACCCAGTCGGCGGTATTCGTCAAGGCAGTGCGGAGTCACATTGGGTATCGACCGCGGCTGACATCGATCTCGAAAAGCTGATTGGGCTATCGAACACAAAGGTTCATATTCAAGGAGCTTGGTTCAGCGGGGACAGCCTGGGTCGCGATTCAATCGGCAACTCGATCAGTTTTCAGCAGACTTGGCGCCCGGTGGCCGGACCACGGCTGACCCAGTTTAACATCGAGCATGACTTCGGTAAGCTCAACGTTCTTGTCGGCCGCGCAGCCGTTAACAGCTACTTCAACAATTCGCCGCTCAACTGCGTATTCATGAGCAACACGAGTTGCCTTACGGCCTATGGCGGGATCAGCGACATCGGCATCACCGCGTTTCCCAACTCGTCGTGGACCGCCAAGGTGCGGTACGCGATCGACAAGCGCTGGTATGTTCAGACCGGCGTGTTCGAATACGACAACGACCTTAACCTCAAGGGGAAGGGCGGCCTCGACTTCTCGCTCGGTAAGGGCACGGGCGTGCTTATCGCCAACGAAGTGGGGTATCAAACGACGTTCGCAGACGAACGGTTGCCGCGCCGCTACAAGGCCGGTGCCTATATCAATACCGATGGAGGCCAGAGCCCGTATTATGATCGCAACGGCGGGTCGGCAGCGGTGTCCGGGCTCGCACGTGTTGCACAAGGTGGCAACCGCGTTGGTCTGTATGCGATGGCAGACCAAACGATACAACGTGCTGCCGGCAAGAGCACCCGCAACCTCGCGCTATTCGGGCGGGTCTTCTACAATGTCGGCAACGTTGCCCAACTCGATTGGTTTGCCTCTGCCGGTTTCGTTAAGACGGGCACGTTCAAAAACCGCAACGCTGACACGATCGGTTTCCTGGTCAGCAACACGCATTTTAGCAAACAGCAGATAAATTATCTTCGCGATTTGCGTACGAAGGCTGGCGGAACAGGTTCGCCTAAATCGAACGAGATTATCGGTGAGATCAACTATGGATTTGCAGCCATGCCTGGCCTCAGACTATTGCCGAATATTCAATACGTCATCAACCCAGATCCGATATTCGCACCGAACCGTAAAAATGACATTTCGTCCGCAATCGTATTAGGCTTGCGCCTGGATGTACGCCTAGCTCAAGTTCTTGGAGGGTAGCGGCTGCAAGTCTCGGCTACTTAGTAATGCTAAGCGCCCACCACCACTGTCGGAAAACACATAATTGTCGTCAGGCGGCAGGTCAGGCGACCAGAGCTCCCTCACTGTATGCGTGGCACACGCGACAAACCATGTCGCTTTGTCCGATTATGCGGAAACCGAAATCCGAAGGTTTTCCGTCACCTACTAAAAAGGCGGGAAGTCGTGCTCACTGTCAACCAGGGTATACCCTAAGTGAGCATGGCATTTGAACATAAATCCCGTTCAAACAGGGTCGGTAACAGCGAAATTGAACACCTCATTCAGAAGGACTAGACCCTGGTTTCACACATAGACGTCTGGCTTACCGGCGTGGATCGCGAGGTCGGCCTTTGCCTTCAGAGGGCGATCGTGGGATTTGTAGTCGATGGAATGTGCGTCAGCACGCATTGCATGTTTGACGCTCAGTTCGCGGCTGCCATCAGATCAACGTCACCAAGATCGCGGCAATCGATCCACCATTTGGCGTCAGTGATCCGAAGGCATGCGTTATAGTCGGCGTCGCTGCTTGAGTTGGTTAGCGCTGCGAGCCGCTTGTTCCTGATCGTCGACGCCCAGCTGATTTGCCGATCAGTCCCAGTCAGCGGCGGAAGAACAAGGTGTGATACAGCGGCGCTGCTTAACGCTGCCGCAGCGACCTCCTCAGCCCGCTTCTCCGTAACGAAGCAGTCACGACAGGTAGTCGTCTTCAGCCACTTGGCCTTACGTTCCTGCTGGCTTTCAAAGCCGGTGAGATGATGAGTCTGCTCATGACCGCAGGCATGAATGATCCGCTGTTCCATGGCATGGATGATGCCCGCTCGTGGTTTGTGCGCAACGCCAATGAGTCAGGTTGAATCAGAATCGCGGCCAGTGGCTAACGACTGAACGGGACAAATGTCCAGCCAACTAAGCTGGCGCAACGCCGTCAGCGTTCACCAGATCCGGGCCAACCAATGTGCCGATGAGCCGGACGCGCTTCTCTACCAGATCTACGGGCGTTCGGTGCAATTCCAGCTCGTAGCGGCCACCGACATCGCGGCAAAGATAGAAGGCCCCGCCATACCGGACCAGAGTGCCTATCTCATTGATCCGGGTGCCAATCGCTACCATCGCTGCGTCGTCGCCTTATTATGATCATGTAAGGTTGCGGGAGATCCTCCGCGTAACCGATGCGCCTCGGTGGGGCACAGAATTCTGCTACTCCGTTCCCGACGGGCCCTCAGAGACTGATATTCCGCCGCGCCGTTTCCGCGAACGCCATATCCCCGATGAGCGGGCGGGGCTCGGCTTTAAAGATGTCAGCCAAATCGAGCAGATCCTCGTTGGAAAGGTTCGCGATCGAGGCTTCGATCTCGGCAAGCCGCCGCACCGCGTCATTGCCGCGATCGGCGACCCGCTTCATTCTTGTCTTGAGCATGCCGCCTTTTATCATAAACGTCATGCGGGCGGCAGGGGCATTTACGGCCGATTGGCTGAGGTCATTCGCCTAAAATGCCCGCTGTCTGCAGGCGGATGACCCTTCTCCAATGGAGAACCGCACCGCGTTCTGGCGGCAGATCCCAAGCGGCAGGAACGCACAGCTTCAAAGAGCGAACGGCGCCATCGCGGTGCATGCGGACCGCCGGCATTTGCGGTTAAATTGGTGGAAAGCGGCCTGTCCGCTTTCGGGCATCGATTGCCGTATACGGCCTTTCGTTCATGAGGCGGGGCAGGGGCCCAATTGGCCGATCTATTGGTGGAAAGCCGCCTGTCCGCTTTGGGGCACTCCGATGGCATAAGCGGACCCCTGTTCATAAAGCCTGCAGTGACAGCTACGCGCCCAATGATGGTCGTTGCGTTCAGGTTCATATTTGCACGAAACTGCCGTTCGCTTCGTCGTTGCAGACCGCATCCTAGGTAACGGGCCTTTTGGTCAACGACCATGACGCGCTGCTTCGCCCATGGGACGCGACCCGGCCCTACGATCAGCGTCTCGAGAATTTTCAAGGCCAAGAAGGCCGAGGCCGCTTCAAGGCCAAAGCCGAGGCCAAGAAGGGACCGAAGCACTGAGGCGAGGCGCTAGCAGCATCAAGCAGCTTGCTCACCACGAATCCCGCGCGCTAAGGGTCGCGTCATGGGGGTGTTGCTCAACGATCTGGATGTGCGAAGAGCGGCCTATAACCGCTTGCTGACGCATGCCTGCCGCTGCCCCGACACCCTTGTCATCGACGAGCTCGGCCTCGACCATGGCGCCTGCCGCGTCGATATCGCCGTCATCAACGGGCATTTGCGCGGGATCGAGATCAAGGCCGAAGCGGATACGCTCGCCCGGCTCCCCCGCCAAGTCGCGGCCTATGGCGCGGCGATGGACAAGGCCAGCCTGATCGTCGCCGAGAAGCATTACGATGCAGCACGCACGCAACTGCCGGACTGGTGGGGCGTGATTCTTGCGCAGCGGACTGCGGGCGGGTCCGTTGCTTTTCGTCGTCTGCGCCCCGAGCGCAGCAACCGCGACACGCAGCCCCTGGTGGTGGCTCGGCTGTTGTGGCGGCCCGAAGTGGCCGGCCTGCTGCGCGGCCTTGGCGAGCCAGAGCGCGCGCTGCGCGGACCCCGCGAGGAGCTTTACGAACGTCTCATCGCCTCGGTATCGCGGGCGACGCTTGGCGCCATGGTCCGCAAGACCCTCAAAGCGCGTGCAAGCTGGCGAGGTCATGCACGACCCGCGTGATATGATGGTTGGTGCCGACCCATTTCCAGGTCGTGCTATTGCCGCCATTTTCGGTCCCCTTGCGGCAGCCATGAATATAGGCGCTCCCTTTTGAGAAGCCCGCCGCGGTCAGCTTGTCGGCGGCGAACAGCCGTTCGCACAGCTGGACATAGGTCTTCTTGGTTCCGCCTTTCTCGCGCTTGCCTTTGACGATCACCCAGGCATCCGCGATCGTGAAGCGGACATTGGGGGACCCGCGCATGAAGCGCATATCACCCTTAGGAAATTCGATCGCCGAGATCGCATAATCGCCAAAGCCGGGCCGGCGTGCGGTGCCGAGCTTTGTCAGCAACGCCTTGTAGAGCAGCCACTCGCTGCGCTGGACGACATGGATCGGTCCGTTGAGCGTCGACAGCGTTTCGGGAAAGGAGGTCGCGATCAGGGTGACGCTGCGCGCCGCGCGGACCGTCGCCGAGGCGGTTAGCGCCGCCACTAATATGTCGATCAGCATGTCCTGCGGCTCGAACGCCGGCGATCCCAGGTCGAGCAGTAGGTCGATGCCATCGGCGGCAAGTCCCATCGGCGCCAGCAGCTCGGCCACGCGCGTGTCGAGATCGGCGTCGAGCGTATCGTCGAGCGCACAGCGCAGCGCCAGACCACGCCGGTCGGTGGCGACGATCGCGGCGACCGCGGCCTGATAGTCGAGGTCGCGGGCAAAACCAGTGACCGGGATCAGCCGGGCATGATGCGCGCGCGCCGCGCCGAACAGATAGACCATCGGATGGGTGCCGTCGCGCATCCGCGTCGCGGATTTGAGCTGCGCGCCGTCGAGCAGGGCAGGGCGCCAGTCCCAATGCTTGTGCAGCTGTTCGGCAAAGGCGCCGAGATGCGTGTCGATATCCTTGCTCGGCTGGTTCGTCTCGAAGTTGAAATCGGGCTCGAGGATCTCCAGCAGCGGCACGACCAGTTGCTTCTGGTCGTCGTCGAGCTTGTCGAGCGCGCGATACTCGCCTGCCCGCCAGCGCAGCACCGGGACATAGTGATTGGGTGTGAGCGTCATGGTTCGCCTTCTCCCTCGAACTGGCGGCGCACGTCGCCAGCGCCGACTAGCGTGCGCAATATCGTATAATCGCCGGCTTCGCGGCGCACCCGGCCGGCGATCACCGCCGCGCCGACCCCGAACCGTTTCGCATCACCGGTCACGGCCTTTTCGGTGCGGGTGAACCGCGACACCGCCTGGTTCCACTGCGCGGCCGGCAGCAACGCCTCGAGCGCGAACGCATCAGCTTCGCGCTCGATCTCGGCATCCGCCGGCGCCTCGGTGTCGTCGAAGATCGCGCTATAGCCCTCGCCGCCGATATGGTGTTTCAGATGCCCTATCTCGTGGAGCAGCGTGAACCAGAAATTGTCCAGCCGGTCATGGCGCAGCGTCAGCGCGACAATCGCATGCGTGCCCGAACTCGCCATCGACGCACCGTCGAGCAAGGTGCCGGGCAAGTGCCGCTCGACAATCAGCGAAATCCCGATCGCGCGCAGATAGGCGATGGCCTTGACCGGGCCATCCGCCTCGCGGGTCAGCGTGACCAGCCCGGCGATCCAGGCGTCGTCGATCAGCGCGACGTCGAACGCCCGCGCCGGCGGATCGCGGTCGGCGAGCTGGCGGACCCGCGCTTCCCAGGCAGCGATCGACGCTTCATGGACCTGGCCGCTGGCGCGCACCGACTTGCGGTGCAGCGCCGCTGGCGCATGCCGCCCGCCCGATCCTTGCAGGAATGCCGGCACCAGTTCGACTGCAGCCTTGCGCGCCTGGGCCATCGTGCCTGAAAAATCCTCGAACCAGCCGCGCTTGTACATCTCGGCGATCGGAAAGGCCTGCCACACCGCCGGATCGACCCGCGTCAACCTTTTGTCGCCGACCAGCTCGGCGCGGTTGTGGATCCCGACGTTCAGCGCCTCGGCAATCTCGACCAGCCGGTCAAGACTCGCCGAGCGGTAGCGCTCGGCCTCGTAGCGCTGAATCTGCTGCTCCTTGAGCCCGAGGAAATCGCCCAGCTCCCGCTGGCTCATCCCGCGCGCGATACGAGCGCGGATCAGGATATCGGGAAGCGCGTGGAGCCCGTCCGCCTCAAAGATCGTTACGCGGCCCGAACGCAAATCGTCATACAGGCCTGCGTCTTCCTCAAGCTCCTCAATCTGGCTGGCCAGCGCGTCGCGCTGCATCTGCGCCAGTTCGGCGGGAACCCCGGCACGTTCAACAGTATCTGTCAGCCCGAGCTTAAGCCGCTCGATAATGCTGCGGGTGGTGCGGTACTGCTTCTCGTTAGTGATCATCAGATCACTCCTTTGTCGGGATCGGGCGCGACCCGAAGGATTCCCTTTGGAAGCCCTGAGAATTTTTCGATTTGGAAGAAGGCGAGGAAGCTCACCCCCGGCCCGTTCTCGAGCGCGGCGGGGAACATCTCGCCCAGATATTTGCGCTTCTGCGCGGCGCGTTTGTTGGCGAAGGTCTTGAGCACCGGGTCGAGTCGGGCAAGATCCACACCGGCATGGTCCCAGCACCCGTCGAAATCCTCGGGGTGCGGTTTGCCCGTCGTGAAACTTCCATCGATGTACGCGGTCCGGCAACCGGCCCCGGCAAGGGCCAGGGCGACCCGTTGAAACCCCTCGAGCAAGCTGCGGCGATGCGGCGTCAACGCGAACCGTATTGCGAGTTCAGCAAGCGTCGCATCATGAATGCCCGGCGGCAGCACCGGCCACGGTACAGATGCATGCAGATCGACCAGCGCCGGTATCATGGAACACAACATAATCGTTGTGTGCAGCTTGTAAAGTAGCTTCGCTGCACTTTATGCCGGTGCTTCCCAATGGGAGCTCTGGTGGCGCAGCGGCGTTGGCGGTTTTGGCAGTTTTGGGGAGAGGCCGACCCACCATCCTCGTCGTCCGACTGTCCCGACGAACTCGCCAGCAAGGGAGCCGTCTCGCGCACATCACAAGCGTTTGGGTCCGGGAAGGGTAAGGGCACCGCGAATGTCTGCACGTGGGTCGCCGCGCCCCAACACGCTTTCGGTGGGTGTCGACCAAGTTACGCCGTTCCGGCACGGATGCTGGAATGGCGGCTTGCGTTCGATCCGGCCATTCGCAAGTTGAAGGGGCTGTCACCAATGTTCATGACGCTTTCCTTTGAAGTTCGCCGCTTTCGGACCATTCCAAAACGACATCCATCAAAGTTCTCCGTTCCTCTGTGACGCTCCGCGCGCAGCGCTTGCACACGACGATGCCAGCGTGCGCGTTCCCGCCCAGCTGAGTGATCGATCACCGCGTGCCGCGACGTGGTGCACGGTCGACACTGTCATGCCCGGTGGCCTGCTTCGAGCCCATTTAGAGATTCCGCGTGCATCTCACACCAAGATGCTCTCCAATGCCCACGCGGTCTCTCCGGACGGGGATACGAATAGAGGGTGGCGGGCGACTGGGGGGACGATGGCAACGACAATCGCGAAATCGTCTTCTAAGAGCACCGCGCCTGGACAATATCTTGGTTACGGGCTGCAGGATGTTCGACTGTGCCGGCACCTTCTTAAAGCGTCACCTGGTTGCACGGTGTCGCTCGAATTTATCGAAGACACGGCGATCCATCGACTGGATGGCACGATGGTGCTCGAACAGTCTAAAAGCGCTTTGTCGGGAAATCCCCTAGCCGACGGGTCTGTCGAGTTGTGGAAGTGCTTCGCCAATTGGGCGAGCCTGTCCGCCGACGGGGAGGTCGATCCGGCGACGTCGCTGTTTCACCTCTATGTCTGTCCACACAAGCAGGGCGCACTCGTCGAACAGCTCCATGCCGCCGCGAGCGGGGATGAGGCGGTGGCACTGCTCGCGAAAATCGCGAAGAAGGTAACGCCTGGCAACAAGCTCAAGGGCTGCAATCCTAAAATCACCGAATTTCTGGACGCCGGCCCAGCGGTGTGTGTCCCGATCATCCGCAATTTCCGCCTGATCATGAGCGACGATCCACTCGAGCCGATCCGGGAGATGCTGCGTTTTTCAGTTCTGGAAGAAGCGCTCGACGACTTTTGCGGCCATGCCATCGGCATGGCAAAAACCCGGATCGGCGCGTTGATCAGAGCAGGCGTGCCTCCGATCCTTGATGCGTTGAAATTTCGCCGGGACCTGCAGGCATTCGTCCGCAAGCATGGGGCGCTCGGACTGCTCGCCCCGACGACGGATCGGCCATCCGCCGTGGAGGTTGATGCGATCCTGGCCGCGGCTCCGATCTTCGTACAGCAATTGCTCAAGGTCGAGCTGGCGACCGAGCATGTCGTGCGGGCGGTCAGTGATTATCTCCGCTCGGATGCAGACCGAACGCAGTGGGCGGCGGAGGGGAGGATCATCGAGGAAAGCCTCGACGAGTTGCACGACACGCTCGAAGCGCACTTCGCGATCACGCGCGACGAGATTGGAGAACTGCAGATCGCAGAGGCCCCGGAAGCTCGCGGTCGCCAGCTTTATCGCCGTTGCATTACCCGCCAGGCGCCGCTCGAGGGCCGCGCGGTGCCGGGGTATTTCATTCCTGGCACGTTCCACATGCTCGCGGACACGAGCCGCGTCGGGTGGCACCCTCACTACTCCGATTTCTTCCCGAACGAATGATGGCCAGTGCTCCAATTTCCTCGGTCGAGGCCGTCCAGAACTCTGCATTAGGTTCGGTGCTTTTATGGTCCTTCGGGCGCGGCTACCAAGATGAGGTGCTGGGGCAATTGCCGCTATTCCATCTGTCCTTCCTGGTGCTGCCGATCGTCCTGCATCGGCCGACGCTCGACCTGGTAAGTGGAACGCTTGCGTCGTCGGGGCTCGGCAAATTCATCGAGAAATTCGAGCGCAACCGCGAAGACCTCATGGCCGTGCATACCCGGGCGCTGGCGATGCGCCGGCTCAGCCTCGAAGCCGTTTCGACGGGGATCGCGGCGGGACTGCTCGGTCTCAACTACGACCAGGCGGTGCTCCGCGCCAATGACGTCCGACTGCAAAAGCCGACTGAGCGGATCAAGCCCTATACTGCCGCGGCGGACAAGCTTGGCCGATGGATGGCGCGGGTGCCACCTGCGACGGTCTTTTCCCTTTTACGCGTGAGGCCCTGATGCACTTCCAGATCCTCAAGCTCATCCTGTGGTCGAAAGCGGGGCACGCGCCTCGTATCGTGTCATTTGAGCCGGGCATGGCGAACGTCATCAGCGGCGCGTCGAAGACCGGCAAATCCGCGGTGATCCCGATCATCGACTATTGCCTAGCGTCCACCAAATGCAGCATTCCGGTCGGCACGATCCGCAAGGCCTGCTCGTGGTTCGGCATCGTCGTCCAGACCATCGAGGGGCAGAAGCTCCTCGCCCGCCGCGAGCCCGGGGATGCGAAGCAGACCGGCGACATGATGCTGCTGGAAACGGACGGTGAAATGGTCGTCTCGGACGACACCCCGGTTAAGAACGCCACTGCCGATGGCGTAAAGCGCATCCTGGATCGGCTCTCCGCGCTATCGAACCTGGATCTCGATCCGAGCGCCGATCCCGGTTTTCAATCCCGCGTCAGCTTTCGAGACCTGACCGCGTTCATGTTCCAGCCGCAGTATATTGTCGCCAATCCCGCCGTCTTGTTCTTCAATGCGGAGACGACCGAACACCGAGAGAAGCTGAAGGCGATCTTTCCATACGTCGTCGGTGCGCTCACGGCGGATATGCTCGCCGCAAAATGGGAAATCGACAAGCTGCAGCGCCAGTTGCGCCGCAAGGAAGCCGAACTCAATGCCATGCGAGCCTCGGTACGCGCCTGGCAGGTCGAGGCGCAAGGCTGGATCAGGCAGGCGCTCGAACTTGGGCTGGTGCCGCCCGCGACCATCATCCCGGCGACCTGGCCGGAAATCCTGGAAATGCTCCGCAGGATTGCCAGCGGAAGCAGTCGCACGGGGCGGCCGACGATCGCGTCGATCGAAGCGACGCTCGTGGAACTCCAGCGACTGCGCGACGTCGAACGCAAAGCTGCGGGAGAACTCGCAGAACAGCGCCAGCGTCTCAACGAAATCCAACGCTTGATCGACAGCAGCCTTTCTTACGGATCGGCGATGCAGATCCAGCGCGAACGGCTCGACGTCGCGACGTGGCTCCGTGATGTGGCCGATCGGTCGACCGACCCGATCGTCGCGCTGGGCGGCGGGGGCCGCGACAAGATCGAGGCGCTGCGAGAAGCACTGGCCGGTGTCGAACTGCAATTGCGCTCCCAACCATCGCTTTCGGATGCGTTCGACAAGGAGCGGCTTCGCCTGCGCACGGCCGTCGAGGAGGGAACGGCGTTGCTGGGGGGCATTCGTCGCGAGATGGTGCTGCTCGAGCGCCGGTCGGAACAGGTTCGCGCGGTGACCTTCCGCTCGGATCGCATAGAGCGGTTCCTTGGCCGGCTGGAGCAGGTGATCCTGCTCTATGAGCGTACCGGCGAGGATGCGAAGCTGCCGGCTGAGATCGAAGCGATGAAGGCTTCGATCGCGGAGTATCGCAAGATCTATTCGGAAGGGCAGATGCGGCAGAAACAGGCCGCCGCGCTCAAGATCATCGAGACCTATGCGTCGAGGATCATTCCGACGCTCGATGCGGAATGGCCGAACGCGCCGATCGAAATTTCGGTGGAGGACCTGACGGTGCGCGTCGTGCACCCCGACCGTACCGACTACCTCTGGGAAATTGGGAGTGGTGCGAACTGGCTGGCCTATCATGTGGCAGTCATGCTGGCGTTGCAGCGGTATTTTCTAACCGACATCGGGCATCCCGTGCCTGCATTGGTGGTGCTGGACCAGCCGAGCCAGGTCTATTTCCCGCGCGGCTTCGAAGGCGATCATGTGAGCGAGCTGGGGCGAACGCGCGATCAGGACATTCTGGCGATCCGCTCCGTGTTCGAAGCGCTTGGCGCCGAGGTCGTTCGCGCAGCGGGTCAACTGCAGATCATCATCCTTGACCATGCTGGATCCGACGTCTGGGGCGAGATTGAGGGGGTGACGCTCACCGCTGAATGGCGTGGCGACGAAAAGCTCGTCCCACTTCACTGGCTCGCGGAGGCCCCGACAAACTAGACTGTAAACCAATAGAGGGGTTGGCGTCGCGGCCCGCTTCTACCTCCCTGCAGCGCCGCGGCCGCTCCGGGCCGCGCGGCCCACAATCTACCCCGATGGCCTTTACCCAGACCCGGTGGCGGATTACCCCTTCTGGTGTTCGTCGCTCCTGCGATGACCCCGTTCGCTAGGCCAGCAGCCATTGCTTGAATGCGTGCCGCTGGCGAAGGATTGCTCGAAACATAGCCAATTCCCAGCCATTGTTGGGGCCGGTGCTCGCAGCGGCGCGCAGTCCCGAAAGGATAAGCTTGCGCGCGACGCGCTCGCGCCCGCCGCCCTTCGCGACCGCAGCCTTCCATGGTTTCAGCAAAGCGTTGGCACGCCGTCGGTAGCGCGAGGCGAGTTGGAGGCGCCCGAAATGCCGTTCGACTTGGCCGCGCTCGACGGCAGTGATCGGCGCAGCCGGATCGACCGAGAAGGTGAAACGCGGGACCGGATGCATCGCCAGTGTCGCCAGCAGAAGGTCTTCGCGTAGGAACGCGTCGTCCGAGGGCAGGACGAAAATGCGATTGCCCGCCGGCGTTGCGACGGAGTTGAGCTTGATCTGATTGCAGCGCCCGCAGATCGGTAACAGGTTCCGGCCATAAAGCGAAAACTCAGGGTACACGCTCTTGGGCAGGAAATGGTCCAGCTGATAGGTCGAGTCGAGGCTGCAATAGGGGCATAGCTCGCGGTGGTCCTCAGCCAGCGAAACTCGCATCGCCTCGAGCAGCCGCTTCACCGCCGCCGAGCGCGAGTCATAGCCATCATTGAGGGTCAGCTTTTCCGCACGCGTAAGCCGCGCCCTGGCGACCAGGTGGACATTGGGCAGTGCAGCTGCGTAGCGGCGACCGGCGGCATCGACGCGCCCAGTGAGCGCCGCCAGCGCTGCTTGCCGGCCTGGGGTCGATGCTGCGGCGAGCGCGTCATAGCCAGGAATGTCCGCGGGCACATAGCGACCGATATAGCGCATCAGAGATCGTCCGCGTCATCTTCGAGGCCGTAGAGATAGGCGCGCGCCTGCAGCCCCAACCCCTCCGGAAACAGGGCCTCGACCGCCTCGGCAGACCCGTGGCGCTCCATCAATCCGTCGAGTGCGGCCGTGAAATCGCGCTCGGGGTCTGCGAGCCCCAGCACCAGCCGCGTGAGCTCACCCAAATCTTCGCCAAAGCTCTCGATAGCCAAAGGCTCGATCACTGGGACGTCGTCGATCCGCTGGAACACGCGCACGAAGGGGCTTGGCACCTGCTGAAGCAGGAACGGCGAATGGGTCGCGACGATCGCATAGGAATCATATTCGCCGAGCACGTCCTCGAGCGCCGCCGCTACACTCGACAACAAGCCCGGATGAAGATGCGTTTCTGGCTCGTCGATCAGGATGAGCGAGCCCTCCTCAATGAAGCCGATGATGTTGGTGAAGATCGCCGCGACCAGCCGTTGACCGGCGCTAAGCGCAGCAATTGCGCTCTCACGATCGTCGTCGTTGACCAGAGCGGCTGCGATCTCCGGGCCGAGCAACCGCGCCAACACGCGCTGCAGAACATCTTCGCGCGAGCTTTCGGCGACCGGCTCAAGTGCATCGTCAAGCATGGCGCCGACCTCACTGGTGACGATCGTGCCGCGCTCGTTGCGCAGCCCGCAATATTTGTACGAATGGCGCGACTTGCGCTTAACCCCCAAATTGCGCGGCGCGTCTTCCTGCTGCCGCGGCCGGGGAAATTCGTCGAAGGCGTTGTAGGACACAGCGATAATCCGGCTGAACTCGGGCACCGGGTCGATGCGCGTGCGCCGAACGATCGTGCTCTCGATGAGCAAATCTTCGGGTACCAGCGCACTGACCAGACCGGCAAGACAGCGGGTCTTGCCGGTACCGTTGCGGCCGATTAGCAGCATGATGCGGTGCGGCAACTCGGAATATCGGCCAAAATCGACATCAAGGCGATGCCGCCGCACAGCGCCGCGAACCCGCATTGAGAATTCGAATGCCGGTGGTTCGACATTCTCTGTCGGCTGCCCGAAATACCAGCCCGCGCGCTTGAGCGCGTGACGCGAGCTGGCCTCGCGCAGGAAGGAATCCTCCCATAACGGAGTTCCCTCCAGCCTTTCCCGGCGCGCTGGATCGGCAATCAGATCGCGCATCAGCCGTAGGTAGCGTCTGCGGATGGGCTCGGGCACTTCGTACCGCAATTTGGTGTAGTATGCGATCGACTCGCCCATCGAGGCGGCACCGCGCGGCAGACGCGTCAGCGTCTCCGGCACCTCCGCGCGGAATCCGTGCCTTCCAATCGCGATGCGCATGCCGCCGAGATCGACGTGCTCGTCTGCCGACAGCCGCAGTTCGGCAACGAAGCGCGATCGCATACCATAATCGTTCCAATTATCCTGATAGAGCAGAACATAGGGATAGGGACCCTCATCCGCCGGTTCGGTCCGACCAGTGTAGATCACGATGCGCATGCAGCTGCCCCTAGCCTGTACCATCCACAAATCCGGACCGCGCATAGATAGTATATTAATTTCAACGCCTTAGTATTACTCACAAATAATGAAACCTTTGCGAAGATTCATGCCATTACTTTTGTAACACTACCAAAACATCCGACTATGACAGCAAATTTCCCGATCCTGTCGCAACGGCACCTTTCAGGCAACCGCTGACTGGTTACGGATGGCGGGGAAGGACGGCTCAAAGATTCGGCTCGTCTCTCGCACGTAATCAGCCTGTGGCATCCTAGAGGTGCGTCTGATAGGGCTCGCCTTTGACCGTTGCCGCAGTGACATCCAGCTCGAATTGATAGCGTGAACGATCGGCATCCCAACCGACGGGCTTGCCCGACCGCGCAACCTCATATCCGGCAGGATCGATCCAGCTCAGCGATTCTGCGATTTCGAGAGGCGACACCGTGAGCAGCGTCTGCCGGAAATCGGCGGGGGACCGAACGAGCGCAACATCAATTTTAGTGACCGGCCGGGGGCTGCGATTAGGACGAGCGGGCAGCCGCGCTTTTACCCATTCGCGGATTATTCTCGGATCCAACAGCGCGTTGCCATCTATCTCGTCAGCATGGTCCTGATAATAGCTTTTGGCTCGCGTTTCGGCTTCGGTGCGATCCAAGGCATCGCCCCGCGCCAGCAGAAACGCCGCCACGGGATCTAGAGTGCCCCAGCCGATCAGCTCCTTCAACCAGAAGGCGATCCAGGGCAGGCCCGTCCGTGGCCAATCGTCAATCTCAAGCGCGCGGATAGGCTGCCCATCGCTGGAATCGAGCAATAGTCCGATGACGCTGCCTAGCCCCCAGGAACCCCGATAAATGAAGTTATCGGCAACGAACGAGAACCAGTTGGTTATTTCGGCCGGCTTAGGCTGCCGACTCAACGTCGCTTTCGCCAGCCACCACCGCAGGATCTTCGTCCAATCGTCGAAATTCTTTTTTCTTCCGAGGATGCGGGCGATTTCAAAGGAGGGAACCTCGGACAGAAGCGCCAAGACGCCTTGTATAAAGACCAACTGCTGGTCAGCATTCCAGCGCGCATACTCTCGGCCTTCGCCAAGTTTGGCGCGAACAGCTTCTGCGCGGGCGAGAAGGATACGCCCCGATCGTGGAGAAAGGCTCGCCCGGTAAAGGCTGCGCCGTTCGGCTTTGCTTGGATAATGCCGCTTGATAGCGCGCCCTCGCGCCAGCCATATCGCGCCCAGCTTTGCCTCGCCGTGTGATGCGGCGAAGGCATAGGTCCGACGCCAGATCGTCATCAGCTCCGCCTCAAGTGCTGGTCCGGTAAGGTCGATCGACATGAGATCCTCGATTTCCTGGATCGATGCGATCAGAAATGCGTCAAGCGCATCGAGATATTCGTGTGCCGGCGGAATGGTTAGGGGTGAAGATGTCTCAACAGCAGTCTGGTCGAGCCACAGCAGAAATTCTGCTTCGCTCCCGCCCCCCGTCAAAGCGGTCCACGCCGATTGCAGGGCATCAAGCAGGTGCCGCAACGGGCTCGAGGCTAGGTCGTCTGGGACCAGGGAAGCAGCTGCAGTCGCCGCAGATTCCAGGTCGCGCACCAGCTGCTCATATCCGTTCCATTGGCGACTGTAGGTATACACCGTCTGACCATAGCGATTGGTCTCAGTGGTGCGTCTCGGCAAGACGACTAGGGCGCTTCCCTCCGTCGCGACACCCGGTCGCCCCGCTCTGCCAATGAGATTGCTGAACTCTTGGAGCGGCAACACGGCTTCGCCACGATAGACGCTCGGAATAAGGAGATAGTTGACTGGAATATTGACGCCCTCCGAAAGCGTGGACGTCGCTATGATCACCCGAACATAGCCACGGTCGATAACCGTCTTCAGCCGACGAGCGAGCAAGCTTGGCATCTTGCCGTGATGAAGCGCGATGCCGTGCGTCAGCAGTCGGTGTTCGACCGAATCTATCGTGAAATAATCTGCGGCAGCCGCCAGGCAACGGGTCCAGGCGGCATCTTCCAGATCGACCACGCGATAGGCGGGAAGGGATTGGCCTTGCCACGCGTCCATCAGTTCAACGCAAGTTTTCGCAAAACCCGACGCGTTCTGAGTGAGCGAAATAAGCACCGAAGGTGTCGAACCATCCGGCCGCCGCGCCGCAAGGTTCAGGGCCGCCCATAGCGTCGGCGCCCGCATACGAAGTTCCGGTCCGTCGTCGCCCTCTAAGCCGGGCGGGGAGGGTGGAAACGGGTCGCTGACGAACGGGGTATCGGCGCGCGTCGTGTCTTCAAATTTGAGTGATCGCCCATCCATCAAGTCGTATCGAATCGTTGATTGACCGTTTTCGCTGACTTCGAGGCGGCCCAACATCTGCCGGGTGCTACGATAGCTCGACGCTATTGGTTCGGCGTCGGGCGATCCGGAAATCCAGCGCGCCAGCGCGGGCGCCGCTCTTGCTGCTACCGCCGAGAGTGCGACGATGCGGAAATCGAACTGCGCACGAGCACGCAACAAACGCGATCCCAATTGCTCGAGGCGAAACGAGCGTGACGTTCCATCCTGCAGGCCGGCGAGTCTGGTCGGATCCTGATCCACCATATGAGCCTCATCAATGATGACGGTGCGCACCCGGTCGAGAAACAAGACGCCCAGATACCGCAGCAACGCGTCGGCCTTTTCGAACGTGCAGATCACCACCGTTGGCTGATCAGTCTGAATCCAGGCATCGGTCGGACCCCAATCGACACCGCCGTACAGCCCTGTCACCACAACAGGCTTCGCCGAAATTCCTTGCAGATCTTCGGCGAGACGCGTTTCGACTTCCGCCGCGAGCGCCCGCGAGGGAACGAGATACAGCACGAGATTGCCGTGCATCTCTAAATTGCCAAATTCAGGGCTAGGCTGCGTAAACAGTCCTTGTACTGCGCCCAATGTCGCTACCGTGGTCTTTCCCGACCCGGTGGGCGTGCAGAGGACAAAGGACGTATTCTCCCGCAAACGCTCGATGCCCACGGCTTGAGCTGGCCAGACCAATGCCCGCCGGTTTACATAAGCGGAGCGCGCAAACTGCGTCAGAGCAGCGCCCGCGGCCACACTCGATGCAGTCCGCAATTGCTCGATCTGGGGCCATAAACTGATTTCGACGAACCGGCGAGCGCTGGCTGCCGTGAGGCGAGCAAGAAGGTAGGAGAAGGGGTCGCGACTATGCAGATACCCGACCGCAAGACGCTCTAACTTTACGATCGCCCGCTCGACGGGGACTTGGCTGCCCATTCTCAGATGCGCACAAATTGTCCCAACGCACATGATGATATGCTGGACAGTCGCATCCCCAAGGTCAGGAACCCGAGCGGCTGCGGCGAGTGATGCCGACCGCTTGGCGCTCCAGAAGCCATGCGTGGCTGCAAACGCTGCCGGAAAATCGGCGCGTAAGAAATTACGAAGCAGTTCGGATAATGGCTCCTCATCAGGGAGCCGGCGTAGATGACCAATTGCCATCGCCGGAAAGTCCGCCAGCTGGTATGCTGCGGCGGCCAGCAAATGGAGCGGCGCCCCCTTTGGCCGGAGATCGGTCTGCGATAGCCATTCCAACATTTCCGCAGCGCGTTTGATCGCGGTTCGCCACGGCGAGGTGAGATCGGCGCTTCGTTCGAGCCAACCACTCTCGAGCAGGAGCGTCGCTTCATCGAGAAGCCCGATAATATCCCCAGCGGAAAAGCTTGCGAGACCGTCGCGGCCCATATCCCGGCGTAACCGTTGGCTATAAAGCCTCGCTTGGCTTCCAGTCAGTGCCTGGGTCGCCAGTGCCGAACGAATTTCGGCGGCCATGGCCACCGTTGCGGGATGAGCCACCTCAGCCCCCCCGGTACACAATGTCGATCACGCTATCCAGATTCTGGAACTGGAATTCCATCGCCTCGAGATTGCGTGACAAGGTATAAGCGGGATGGGGCGCATCAGATGGGAGCCAGCTGATTTTCGTCGCTGGCGACACCGGAGAATGATTCACGGCATAAACGACCCCATCATGCCGATGCGCCGTCTTGAAGCCTTCCCGGTAGAACCGCAGCAGCGTGAATTGCCAGAACTCCGCGTGCGGCGTGGAATATTCCTGCAGGAGGTTGATCAACTCGCGGATGCCGCTTGGGCGGAGCCCGCCAACGACGAGTTTTGCATGAGCATCGCTGATGGTGGCGTTCTTGCTCTCGCTGAGGCATTTCGCCTCCAATGTCAGAATATCAGTGATCACGCCTGCCGTATCGATCCGGAACGCCAAACCATCATCGCCCGTTCGTCCGGGTCGACGCTCTGCGACCGCATCCGGGTCATGCGGCAGGCCCATCAGCAACCGCTCGTTGATAAGTTCGAGATGTTGAAACTCCTGATCATGAAACCGGAACAGTAAAGCTGGAACCTGCCAGTCTGAATGCCCGATCGCTCCAAAATGCTCGACGGCGAGCGCTGCTAGCGTTTCTCCGAAATAGCCTTTGAGAGAGGCTTGGTTGAGCATCGCGGGATAGTTGGCCGCCGGATCAACTACAGGATCATTAAATGGCGAAAGGTCATCTTCAAAGCCGGACCGGATTCGCTTGCGAGCGTCGTCCAGCGCTTCCTGCACATAAGCAATCAACTCTGCCTTCAACGGAGCGAGAGACGGATGAGCCTCGCGCCAGACGCGCAGTCGATACCGCGGGTGCGTATGCGGAACCGGTTGGCTTATAAGCCAGGCATTCAACGTCGCTTGCGACAACTTCAGAAATCGAATCATAAATCACGGCCGCCCCCAAGTATTTGCAGTACTAGCACCAGTTTCTGATGGTCGGCGACTGCCATCCGTTTCAGGTCCTGTCGCTTGAAGACCGGTCTGGTGGTTCTTGGAGCGTCGTCGTCGCGTATCCCGGCAACGTGTTGCGCGTTTTGAATGCCAGACAATGTCAGTACGCTTAGCCTCTTTGCCTGCTTCGGTTTAACCGCGAGCAGGACCGGGTCCTGGGTTTCAACTTTTGTAGATACGCCTCCATTTCGTAGAGACGGTCAAGCACCACTCCCGCGCAGCGGGTTCGTGCTGTGGCCAAAATCGGTCAATTGACGATGGCATCGTGCAAGTCCTGAACGTCTGTTCTCGCCGAAAACCGCCATTCAAGGAGCCCGTCGAGAACGACGGCTTCGTCCCAATCCCGGCCGTTCCATGCGCCTGCACGAGCTGGCCGAAGAGGTAAGCACATTCGCCTGAAGGAACGGCGGGTTTCGGGGATCGTCTCAACGGCGCTGAATGGCCGAAAGTGGGTCTCTCAGACCTCGGTGCGTTCGGCCAATTCCAAAGCGTCCTCCACGTCAACGCCCAAGTAGCGCACCGTGCTGTCGATCTTGGCATGGCCGAGAAGGATCTGAACAGCGCGGAGGTTACCA
>Ga0308164_10002162_pt1 | contig 20331 bp, 21 predicted proteins | sample PhyTR2_FD_201031 | JGI IMG/M metagenome (GOLD analysis project Ga0308164, IMG submission 201031) | Phyllosphere microbial communities from UC Gill Tract Community Farm, Albany, California, United States - DLSLT.R2 | ecosystem: Host-associated > Plants > Phyllosphere > Unclassified | place: USA... | reverse complement strand
GGTTGAGTCACCTGAAAGAAACCACGACCGTTGACGGCCAGGTCCAGCGGGTTGTTGGTGGTCTGCAGGCTGCCGGCGGTGAAGTTCTTCTGCGTGCCGACGATGCGCACACCGGTACCCAGTTGCAGGCCGGAAGGCAGTTCGCTGTCCTGGGTGGACTGAGCGCCTGGCTGACGCTTGATCTGGTAGAGCAGGTCCTGAAACTCGGCGCGATCGCTCTTGAAACCTGTGGTCGACACGTTCGCCAGGTTGTTGGAGATCGTGGTCAGGTTGGTGTCCTGAGCGGCCAGGCCGGTTTTAGCAACGTATAGTGCAGGAAGCATGTGGATTCTCCTCGAGCGCCGGTTTGTCGGCGCAAGCTGTCAATAGTTAGCCAAGTTGCAAGACGCGAGCCATCGACTGGTCGTCTTCTTCGGCGGTCTTCATCATCTTGACGTGCAGCTCGAACTGACGAGCCAGGGCCAGCACCGAGGTCATCTCCTCGACGGCGTTCACGTTGCTTGCCTGCAGGAAACCGGACTCGACCTGAACGTTGGCATCCACGTCGGCAGGCCGGCCGCTCTTGGTGTGGATCAGGCCATCGGGGCCCTTTTCCATCGTGTTCAGATCAGGGTTGACCAGCTTGATGCGGTCGACCTGCGCCATCACCTGAGGGCTCTCACCGAGCGAACGAATGCTGATGGTGCCGTCGGCACCGATTTCGATCTGTTGCTGAGGCGGCACGGCAATCGGACCGCCGTTGCCCATTACCGGCAAACCGCTGCCGTCGCGCAACACGCCCAGCGCATCGATATTCATGCCGGAACTGCGGGTGTAGGCTTCGCCGCCGTCGGGTGTCTGGACCGCAATCCAGCCGTTGCCCTTGATGGCGATGTCCAGTTCACGACCGGTCTCGACCATGGCGCCGCCGGAGAAATCGGTGCCCGGGCGCTCGCTCATGGCATAGGCGCGCGAAGGCATGACATCGCCATACACCGGCATTGAGCGGGCCTGTTCCAGGTCGCGCATGAAGCCGTTGGTCGACACGTTTGCCAGGTTGTTGGCATGGGCCTTCTGCGCGATCGCGTTTTCAGATGCACCGCTCATTGCGACGTAAAGCAACTTGTCCACAGTCTTCCTCCTCCGACAGACGCTTGCCGCCTGTAGCTCTTCTGACAGGGAGAAAGCAATTTTCGAACCAACTCTGCACGCACGATACAAACGCTTGATTTACCAGCAAAAACGGGCGCACTTCAGATGACCTGTGGCAAACGGCTATCCGATAGCGGCGGCAGACTGCCGCCTGCGTGCCAACACGGAGGACACACCGCCAAAAAAACTTCATTTGCACCGTGTTGCAGTGGATGGGCAGTGATAATCTTGCGCTCGCCACCCTGACCATCAGGAACCGACATGCCCGCTCGCACCTGGATTACCGGCATCGTCACCGCCAGCCTGACGACCCTTGTCCTGCTCGCCCAGGCCGCGCCTGCCCACTATTACAAGTGGCAGGGCGACAGCCGTATCGTCTGTGCACAGACCAGCCCAGGCCCGGGCTGGACGCGATTGAAAGGTCACTTCGTCAAATCCGACTGCTCGATCTGAGCAGCCTCCCGACAGGTCGTTTTCGGCATGATCGTCGAGAAAACAAAAAGCCCCTTGAAAGGGGCTTTTTGTTTATCGCAAGACCGACTTCATCAAGTCATCTGAATGGTGGTCTGCATGACGGTGCTTTGCGTCGAAATGGTCTTGGCGTTCGCCTGATAGTTGCTCTGCGCCTTGATCAGATTTACGAGTTCAAGCGTCAGATCAACGTTGGATTCTTCCAGCGCCTGGCCAGTGACGTAACCCAGAGTGCCCGATTGCGGCACACCGGTCCCAGGTATGCCCGAGGAGAAGGTTTCGCGCCAGTTGGTGGATCCGGCGGGAGCAAGCCCCTGCACGTTAGCAAACGTCGTGAGGGAGACCTGGCCGATAACCTTAGACTGACCATTTGTGTAAGAAGCGAACAGGTTGCCCGAAGCGTCCACGCTCATGTCTTTGATCTGTCCGGCGGCATACCCGTTCTGAGCCTGCGATGTACGCCCGGTAACAGAAGCGGTCTGAGTTGAAGCGGTCATATCCAGTTGAATACCCGACGCAACACCGGCAGCACCATTGGCAACCCATGTTGCGGACGTACCGGTACCGGTCTGCACCGCAGGTACCCAGTTGGAGACCCTGAAAGTACCATCAGCATTCACGGTGACGTTGGCGCTGCTCGACGGTATTGATGGCGTTGCAGTCGGATTGATCACCAGAGAGCCTGAGGAATCAAAAGTAAGATTGTTCGCGTCCGCGACGGTACTGGCCGGGTCATTGATGCTACGACCATCCATCAACGAATACATGGTCCAGGTATTGGTACCCGTTTTGGCAAAGTAACTTTCCAGCTTATGCTCATTGCCTTGCGAATCGTAAACCGTCGTGCTGTAGGTATCGTTATAGCTATTGGAGTTCGTTGGATCAAACGGCGTGATCTTAGGTATTTGCGACGTTGAATTGAGGTTCGCGGTGTTCGTGATGATGCTGGTCGGGCTGGCCAGCTGATTGGAACTGTCAACACGCAGATTACCCGAAGCACCGACGGCAATATTACCGTTAGCATCTACGTTGTAACCCTGAAGATTCATGCCCGAGCTGTTGACCACAAAGCCGTCTTTGTCTGTATGAAATGCCCCTGCTCGGGTATACAACCTTTCGCCATTATTGCTGAGCATGAAAAAGCCGTTGCCGTTGATAGCCAGATCGAGCGCATTACCCGTACCGGTAGTCAGACTACCTTGAGCGAACTGCTGCGACACGGCAGCAGTTCTGACGCCGCTACCGATATCGGTACCGCCAGACGTTCCGCGAATCGACTGCGCATATTGGTCCGCAAATTCGATGCGGGACCCTTTAAAACCAGTGGTCGCTACGTTGGCAATGTTGTTGCCGGTAACGTCAAGACTCTTGTTCGCAGCATAGAGCCCACTAAGACCGATATTGAAAGACATATTCCACTCCTGCGCCGTCTAGTCGGCTCTATATTCCGATCGTTTGAACTTTGGACAAGGCGATACTGCCACTGGCCAGGTTGAGCTTTGTTTCCGCACCATTGACGCCCAACGTGACGCTGTTGACTGTCGCAGGCAGATAAGTAGTGAACTGGGTGTTCTTGCCTTCAATCGAACCTTCAGCCTTGAAGGTATAAGTGCCAGCAGGTGCAACAGTCCCATCACTGGCAGTGCCGTCCCAGGCAAAACTGGTAGACCCTACTGGCTGGGCACCCAGATCGACGGTATCGATCAAATTCGACTGTGCATCGTAAATTTTCACGCTCGTTGCGTCGGTGGCAGCCGGAACCATAATGGACCCCACCATGCCCTTCGCTGTGTCGACTGCAGTGGAACCGGCATCGATGATCACAGAGCGTCCTACCAGCGACGAAGCCTGCAGCGCTTGAGAAGACTGGTAACTGCTGGCAATCGAGTCGACTGTTGACGTCAGGTTCTGCATGCTCTCCAGACTGCTGAACTGAGCCAGTTGAGCTACGAACTGAGTATTGTCCTGTGGGTCCAGAGGGTTCTGGTTTTTCATCTGCGTGACCAGCAGCTGCAGGAACGAATCCTTGCCGAGTGTGCCGGTCGAATCGGTCTTGGTCGGCGTCGGGTTCTGAAGCGCGTTCAGAAACGTCGAAGAGACGCTACCGGTTGTGTTGTTTTCAACGGCCATATCTTTCGCCTTCTATCACTGACCCAGGGTCAGAACCTTCTGCATCATGGATTTTGCGGTGTTCATGATTTCTGCGTTGGTCTGGAACGAACGACTGGCGGAAATCATGTCGGCCATTTCTTCCACGACATTGACGTTGGGGTAATAGACATACCCGTTCTTGTCAGCCGAAGGATGATTGGGCTCGTAGCGCGCTTCGAGGTTGGAGCTGTCTTCGATGATGCCGTTGACCTGAACGCCCTGCCCGGCTTCGCCCTGATCCTGAAACAGCGAGCCACCCGTGGACTGCTGACCCTGCATCACGGTGGCGAACACCGGATGACGGGCGCGGTAGGTGGCGTCAGCACTCGAGGAAACGGTCTCGGCGTTGGCGATGTTACTGGCCGTGGTGTTCAGACGCGTGGTCTGGGCACTCATGGCGCTACCGGCAATGTTGAACACATTGGCTAGTGACATGAATTACTCTCCGCGAAGGGCTGCAACCAGCCCTTTGAATTTGCTGTTGAGCAAAGTGAAGCTGGCCTGAAAGCCCATGGCGTTCTCGGTGTAGCTGGCCTGCTCGACCTGGGAATCGACGGTGTTCTGGTCAAGCGATGGCTGCGACGGCGTGCGATACATCAGCGTGCCGTCCTGATTGCCCATGCCCTCGGCTTCGATGTGGCGACTGTTGGTCTTGTTCAGCGCAAAATGGCCGTTCTGGACCTTGTCGTTCTCGGCAGCCAGCACCGACGAAAAGTCGAGATCGCGCGCCTTGAAGTTCGGGGTGTCAGCGTTGGAAATGTTGTTGGCCAACACCTCTGCACGCTGAGCCCGGAAGTTGAGGGCCTTTTCGTGAATGCCTAGCGCTTTATCGAAGCTGATGCTCATGTCGGGAAACCTTTTGCCGGTTGACCTGATTCTGTTGTCAGTGACAAAGCAATCGGCGTGCCACTTCTCAAAACGCAATGATTACGGGGCCTGCAGGCCGTGGCAAAGCGGCAATGCCAGAAAAGCGGCAAGGCATTTCCGCTGTAAAGAGGTAAAGCGGCAAGGTGGGTGCCGTTTTTTTGCCAGTATCCTGCTGGCAACCAGCGCCGGAGGACCACACTCACGCAGGTCGCTTATGACTGCAGAGATCCGGCATACAGTCGATAGCTCTGGATGATCACAGGAATGATGTGCACAGGGAGTTTCTAATATTGGTCAATTCAATCAGCACGAATAGCGCCTACGTACCGCCAGCCGCCAGCGCCACGAAAGCAGCATCGGCAAGCGCACCCACCAGCTCAAATGCAACTTCATTTGCAACTGCAACGGGCGCGGCCGAAACGAACGCCGGGCTGTCTTCCCTTTCGCGTCAACTGAGCGAAAGCGCAACACGTGCAGCGTCCAGAGATTCTGCGTTAACCCGCCAGGAACTGAGTGAAAAGGCAGCGCATCAGTTGAGCCAGATCGCCGGCCCTGGCTACGATGCAAACAGGGCTCGCAACAATGCAGAAACGGTTGACAGTGATGATCCCGAGCGGCTGGCGCGCGCCGAAAGAGCGACTCGGTTTGTGAGCGGAGGTAGCGACAACCCCTTTGCAGGAATGCCCCGCAGCCAGCTTGCCCTGTTCGCCTATGACGACAGCGACACCTTCACGGTGAACGAGAAGAGAGCAGCCTTCGAGGAGGATTTCCAGCAGGAATCACAGTGGCGGCAACAATTTGCAGCCAAAGCCATGGCCGAGTACAACGCAACCGGAAAACTCACCAACGCGTCTACCGAAGCACTCCAGCATTTCAAGGGCCTCCCGGCTATTGAGCAGGCGCAATACCCGGAAGATTACGAAGCAAAATTACAAAGCTGGATCGACCTCGATTTCAATTACCCGACCCACACCGCCGAAGGCAAAGGCGGTGCTCAGCGCCTGTTCAGCCAGCTTCTGAAGCTGGATAAAAACCCGATCGACGAGAGCACTGCACGCGCTGATACCAGAGACAAAAGCCTCAGCCGCCAAGAGCTGAGCGAGAAAGCCCGTCAAGTGACGGAGCAACTGATAGGCCGCAGCTACGACGACAATAAAGCCAGGCACGATGCGGAAGTCCCCGACAGCATTGATCCTGATCGTCTGGAACGCGCCAAAGAGGCCACTCGTTTTACCAACGGCAGCGGCACAAACCCGTTCGCCGGCATGTCACGAGAGCAACTCTCCGTCATCGCGTATGACGAAGGTGGAGATTTCACCGTCAATGAGAAAAAAGCGGCGTGGCTTGAGTCCTACCATCAGGAAACAATCTGGCGGCAGAAAGTAGTGGCGCAAGGGAGTGCCGAATACAGTTCCACGGGCAAACTCACCCAGTTCTTCACCTCGGTGCTGGATCACTACAAAGCGCTGCCAGCTATTGAGCAGGCCACCTACGATGCCGATTACGAGACCAGACTTCAGGCATTTATCGACCTGGACTTCAACTACTGGACTCACACCGCCGAAGGCAAAGGCGGGAGCGCTCAAAGCCTCCTGGAAAAATTCCTGAAGCTTGATGACACCGCGTTTGACCAGGACACACAATCCACGAAACCTGCTCAACCTTAGCCAACTCATTTCCCATCCAATAAAAAAGAGACCCGAAGGTCTCTTTTTTATTGGATACAAACACTGCCAATCACTTGGCCTTGTAAATGATCCCCGGGCTGCACTGAACCATCTGGTAATGATCCGGCAGGCCGTTGAGCGCTTCGGAGGCCCCCAGGAACAGGTAGCCACCCGGCTTGAGCGTGCCGTGGATGCGCAGCAGGATGTCTTTCTTCACTTCGGCCGAGAAGTAGATCAGCACGTTGCGGCAGAACACGATGTCGAACTTACCCAGCGCGGCGTAGCTGTCCAGCAGGTTGAAGGAGCGGAATTCCACGCGGCTCTTGATCGGCGTCTTGACGACCCAGCGACCCGGGCTCTTGACGTCGAAAAAGCGCTGCAGGCGATCCGGCGACAAGCCGCGGCCGATGGCCAGGCTGTCGTATTCGCCGGTCTTGCAGTTGTTGAGCATCGCACCCGACAGGTCGGTGGCAACGATCTGCGCGCCAGACTTGAGCTGGCCAGGGTTGGCGCGCTCGAATTCATCGATGGACATCGACAGCGAATACGGTTCCTGCCCCGACGAACAGGCCGCCGACCAGATGCGCAGTCGCTGGCCGGGACTGGCCTTGATCTGCTCGGGAAGCACCTTGTTCTTCAAGACTTCGAAGGGGTAGGTATCGCGAAACCACAGGGTTTCGTTGGTCGTCATCGCATCGACCACCTGCTCGCGCAAACCACTGCGCGGCTGGGTCTGAATGCGCTGGACCAATTCGCCAAGCGACTTGATGCTTTGCTGCTCCATCAGTTTGTTGAGACGGCTGGACACCAGGTACTGCTTGTTTTCCCCAAGCAGGATGCCACAGGCTTTTTCCAGAAATACCCGGAACTGATCAAAATCCAAATTACCCGTAGACAAGGTGCAGCCTCTCAAATCAGGTGAATCACCGGGAGCGACGCCCCCGACTATTATTCCGTTATTTATTCTGCTGCGTTGATGCGCGCTACAACTCTGGCTGCCAGATCGTCCGGCCGGAATTTCGCGAGGAAATCGTCGGCGCCGACTTTCTTGACCATCGCCTGGTTGAATACCCCTGAAAGCGAAGTATGCAGGGTGATGTGCATTTTCTGCATGCGCGGATCGTTGCGGATTGCCGCGGTTAGGGTATAGCCGTCCATCTCCGGCATTTCAATGTCGGAGATCATCATCAGAAACTCTTCGTGAGGTTTCTTGCCCTCTTCGACCATCTTGCGCAGGTAATCCAGCGCCTGACGACCGTCGTTCAGTGCAACCACTTCCACGCCGACCGTTTCCAGACAACGGCTGACCTGCTTGCGCGCCACCGACGAGTCATCGACGGTCAGCACTCGCATCGAAATGGCCTTGTGATGAACCTCTTCATTGATGACGCCCACCGACACCTCTTCGGAGATCGGCGCAACCTCGGCGAGAATCTTCTCGACGTCGATGATCTCGACCAGTTGATTATCGACCCGCGTGACCGCCGTCAGGTAATGGTCGCGGCCCGTGCCCTTGGGTGGTGGATGAATTTCTTCCCAGTTCATGTTCACGATGCGCTCGACCGAGTGCACCAGAAAACCCTGAACCTTGGTGTTGTATTCCGTGATGATCACGAAGGAATTGACCAGCGAGATCATGCCTGCCGAACCGGTTGCCATTGCCAGGTCCATGATCGGAATGGTGCCGCCGCGAATGTTCGCCACGCCCCGCACGATCGGACTCGATTTGGGCATGATGGTAAGTTTCGGGCATTGCAGTACTTCTTTAACCTTGAACACGTTGATGCCATAGAGCTGCTTGCCGTCGAGACGGAACAAGAGCAACTCCAGGCGATTCTGACCCACCAGCTGCGTGCGCTGGTTTACCGAATCCATTACACCTGCCATGCCGACCCCCTCTTACCAAAGCAACCGTTATCCACACACCAGACTGGTAAGCGGCACGGGCTTTGCTTTTTATACGTCATGAACCCAAAGACGACAATTTCTCGACACCTGGCATTAGAAACCCGCAGGCTTCTGTGCGCAATCGGCATGCTGTGCCTTTTCAGCGTGACAAACCTCTGTCGCGCAGAGAATTTCACACTGCCTGAACAGCTTATCGGCGTTACCCAAGGGTTTCTTGAGTTCACAGTAGAAGACTATTTGGCAACCAACCAGATTGAGGGTCGTCATGACATCCAGGTCAAGCAGCTCGACCCGCGTCTGCGCATGAATTCGTGCGACAAGGATTTGACAGCCACACTGGAAAGCCCTCGCCCTGTCGGCCGCGTGACCGTGCGGATTCGCTGCGAAGGCTCATCGCCCTGGACGGTGTTCGTGCCTGCTCAAGTGCAGCTTTTTCGCAACGTGGTGACCGTAATGCGCCCCCTCAAACGTGACGCCATCGTCACTGAAGATGATGTGGCCATGCGTGAGCGCGACGTCAGCAGTGTGGGGCTGGGTTTCCTGTCTTCGATGGATCAGGCGGTCGGGCAGAAGGTTGTCCGACCAATGGTCATCGATCAGGTGGTGACGCCCGTGGCGCTGGAGCAACCGCGCATGATTCACAAGGGCGATCAGGTGGTGATCATCGCCCGCAGCGGTTCTCTGGCGGTCCGCATGCCGGGCGAGGCCATGTCCGACGGCAGTTTCAACGAACAGATACGGGTAAAAAATCTCAACTCCAGTCGGGTCATCAAGGCGAACGTTACCGGTCCCGGACAGGTGGAAGTGGCCATGTGAACACATTGACGCTGGTACAGAAGACGCGTTTTTTCTAGACTGCGGTAACTTTCCGACGGTGAAAGCCTCTATTTGAGAAGCTTTATCACGACGAGCCTAAAGTTTTATCGGGGATGGCCGAAAAAAGGGCAAGCGTCCAAACACCCAGAGGTTTTTTATCATGGTCATAGACTTTAATAACCGTATCAACGGTGCGCAGTCCACACCCCGCGCCAACGCAGTAAAAGAAGCAGGCAAGACCGAAGCAGCCACACCTGCCAGCAGCACTGCAGGCGTAAAAAGTACAGGGGAAACCGTTTCACTGAGCAACGAGGCTCAACAGTTGCAGAAAATCACTGACAAGCTCGCCGATCTGCCGACCGTCAACAGCGCACGCGTTGCTGAACTGAAGCAGGCCATCGCTGACGGTACTTACACAGTGGACAGCAACCGCGTTGCCAGCAAGCTGCTCAATTTCGAAACCCAACGCTAAGCCCAAGGCTCGCGCTGGATATTCTGGACGCTTAAAAACCAGAGCATGCGATGCAAGACACTACTTTGCTTCAGATGATCACCGACGACATGGTTCCGACCAGACAGCTGCATGAGCTGCTGCAGGCGGAGTCACTGATCCTTCAGGGTCGCGACATGGGCGAGATGGAACATGTACTGGCGCAGAAACAGGCGCTGGTGATTCTGCTCGAGCAACATGGTCGCCGTCGCAGTCAGGTGCTGACAGGACTTGGGTTACCCTCTAACAGGCAGGGACTTGAGCAACTGGCCAGCCATTCGGACATCGGCGAACAATTGCTTGCAGCCGCGGACGAGCTGAACGCGCTGATCGCTGAATGCCAGACGCTCAACGAGCGAAATGGCAGCCTTATTCAATTGCAACAGGTGAGCACGGCCCACCAGCTTCGCATTTTGAATGGTGGCGATACGCCGACCCTGTATGACAGTCGCGGTTCGACTGCCGGAAGAGCAAGACCACGCCCGCTCAGTCAGGCGTAACTTCCTGTATAAAGGTTTCGTGCGTAGTGGCAGAATGCCCGATGTTGCGTTGCCGTAGTATTTTGCCTGGAGATGTAAGAACGTGAATGGCTCAAGCGCGGATGATGCTCCGCAGCCCCCGAAGGTTTTGAATACACCTTTGGAAATCGCCGCTAACCTGCGGTTACTCCTTGAAAGTCATGATCCGCTGATCATTACTTTCCACGAGCGCGCCCAGCGCTTTCAGAGCTACGTTATCGAAGTCGACCGAGAGACCAACGTCCTGGCGCTCGACGAAATGATCCCCCGCGATGGCGAACGATTTCTCACCAATGGCGAGTCCTTCCGGGTAGAAGGCTTTCACGATGGCGTGCGTATCGCCTGGGAAAGCTCGGAACAGATGAACATCGTGGACAACGACGGCCAGCGCCTGTATCGCGGACCGTTGCCAGAGGAAGTCATCTATCACCAGCGTCGCAACGCTTTCCGAGCCGCGCTCAAGCTTGCGCAACTGGTCGATATCGAAATTGGCGGCGACAAACTCAAGTCGCCACTCAAGGGCAAGCTGCTGGACATTTCGGCAACTGGCTGCAAACTGCGTTTCGAAGGCGACGTTTCCGAGCGCATGCAACTGGGTCAGGTTTACGAACGATTCATCGCCAGACTGCCCTTCGGCGCAATGACTGCCCCGGTGGAGCTTCGTTATCTGCATTTCGAAGAAAGGGTTCACACCACCTTTGCCGGCGTGCGCTTCCACAACATGAGCGGGCTGGTGCAACGTCAGGTTGAACGCTTCGTGTACCAGCTGCAACGTGAAGCCCGCCGCTTCGACAAGGACGACGACTTCTGACAGACGTCGCCTGAAGTGATTGCGGTAACCTCTACCGCAATCACGCAACACCCTCTTGATTCCCCTGCAAACCTTCCCAGTCTCAAAAACCGATCAGGCCTTCCAGGTTTCCTCTTCGCGTTCCCGCTCGCCCTCTACAGCCTGCCCGGTCTCGGCAATCTGCTCTTCTTGCGCTGAAGTGTGCTCGGGAACAGGCTCCGATTCAGGCTCAGGCTCGACAGTGGTTTGCATCTGATCCTGCACGACCTGCTCGTCCACACGTGGGTCAAGTGCCACGACAAGTGGCGAGCTGGACATGCTGTCCGGCATTGCCACGTGGTGCAGCGGCGCGTTCTCGACCTGGTGCAGGTGCGTGACAGCCTTCGGACGAATCAACAGCATCAGTACAGCACCAGCGCCGCAGACGAACACGTACAGCATGTGCCCGCCGAACATTTTCATGATCACACCCGCCGCCAGCGGACCGATGCTTGCGCCGATCCCGTAGGTCATCAGCAGCATGGCGGTCAGCGATACGCGCCGTTCAGCCTCTACGTGGTCATTGGCGAACGCCACGGCCAGCGGGTACAGACAGAACTGCATCAGCGAGGCCAGAAAGCCCACGCCGAACAGCACTTCCACCGGCACGCTGGGGAAGACGGCAAGCGGCAGCGACGCCACGAACAGCGCTGCGGCGAACACCCGCATCAGTACCGAACGATCATAACGGTCGGACAGCAGGCCCAGCGGCCACTGCACCAGAAACCCCGCCAGAATGCAGCAGCCCATGAACAGACCCACCTGCTCGGTGGTCAGCCCCTGCTCCGCCGCGTAGACCGGCGCCAGACCGTAGAAGGAGCCGATGATCAGGCCGGCGCCCAGCACCGCCGTCAGCGACTGCGGTACCCGCTTCATGAAGAACAGTGGCTCGAGTGGCGCGGGATGCAGCGGCGCAGGGTGAATGGCGCGGGTCATCGCGACCGGTACCAGACACAGTGCAAAACACAGGGCCACCAGCATCAGCAATTCAGGGCCAAGCTGCGGATGGACCACCAGCACCAGTTGCCCCAGCACCAGCCCCAGGTAGGACGCGATCATGTAACCGCTGAACACCATACCCCGCTGTTTGGCCGCGGCCTGCTCGTTCAGCCAGCTTTCGATGACCATGTATTGACACATCATCCCCAGGCCAACGATGACCCTCAGAATCAGCCAGGCAGGCAGCCAGGTGATCAGGCCATGCCCCAGCACAGCCGCACCGACGATCCCCGCACAGGTCGCATAAGCCCGAATATGGCCGACCCGGCCGATCAGGCGGTGACCGATCTTGCCGCCTAGCACCAGGCCGAAATAGTTGGCCGCCATCAAGGCGCCGACCCAAAGACTGTCCACCTGATCGGCAGCCAGACGCAGGGCCAGATAGGTGCTCAGCAGACCCGAGCCGATCAACATCATCAACGAGGCAAAATACAGCGCTCGAAAGGACTTCCAGATTTGGCGCATCGACATTCCAAAATACGGAGTCGCCTGAACAGGCGAACCCGAAACAACGTTCTTTAAATCTGGGCAGCCAGCACGCGCCGTTCCCAGGGGGTAATTTCATCGAGAAAGCTGGTCAGCTCCAGGGTCTTCGACGCAATGTAGCCTTCGATGAATTCATGACCAAACAGTTCCTTGGCCAGATGACTGCATTTCAGACGCTCAAGAGCGGCCTGCAAGGTACACGGCAACGTCAATTCTTCCGGCACCTGGATCTCGCCCTGCACCGCAGCGGTCGGCTCGATGCCCCGTTCGATCCCGTACAGCCCCGCCGCAAGGCTGGCAGCGATGACCAGATAAGGATTGGCATCGGCGCCCGGCAGACGATTTTCGACGCGCCTGGCCGACGGTGCACTGGCGGGAATTCGCAGGCCGGCGGCGCGGTTGTCATAGGACCAGCAGGCGTTGTTGGGTGAAGCGAACGGATGGAATAGACGCTGGTAAGAGTTCACGTTCGGCGCGAACAACGCCGTGAAGTCTGCCATACAGGTCTGCAGCCCACCGATGAAGTGCCGGAACGTCGGCGTAGACTGGCCGTCCTCCGCGCTGAATACATTGCGGCCGGAGACGGCATCCACCACGCTCTGGTGCAGGTGCATTGAACTGCCGGGCGTGTTCGCCAGCGGTTTGGCCATGCAGATCACCATCACGCCATGCTTTAGCGCCACTTCCTTGAGCAGGTGTTTGAACAGAAAGGTCTGGTCGGCCAGCAGCAAAGGATCGCCGTGCAGCAGATTGATTTCGAACTGACTGACGCCCATCTCGTGCATGAACGTATCGCGTGGCAGGCCCAGCGCCGCCATGCACGCATACACCTCAGTGAAAAACGGCCGCAGTCCGTTGTTGGAACTGACACTGAAGGCCGAGTGCCCCAGCTCGCGCCGACCGTCCAGCCCTACAGGCGGCACGAATGCCTGAAGCGGATCAGGGTTGGGGGCAAACACAAAGAACTCCAGCTCAGTGGCCACCACCGGAGTCAGGCCATATTCGGCATAGCGGGCGAGTACCGACTTGAGCTGACCGCGTGTCGAAAGCGCGCAGCTGGTACCGGTCAATTCATCGGCGTCGCAAATGGCCAGTGCACGTGGCTGATCGCTCCAGGGCAGACGATGCAGCTGCCCAGAGTCGGGGACCAGCGCCACGTCACCGTCATCACTGCCGTAGAAACGCGCCGGTGGATAACCGCCCATGATGCATTGCAACAGCACGCCACGCGCCATCTGCAATCGCCGCCCTTCCAGAAAGCCTTCGGCAGTCATGACTTTGCCACGCGGCACGCCATTGAGGTCCGGCGTCACGCATTCCACTTCATCAATGCCCGCCAGTTGCTGGGCAACCGAACGGGCGTCATTGCGCTTCATTGCTCAATCCTTGATCATTGCTCAGACCGCTGCGCGGCGATCTGTACAAAATACGCAACAGGCGATCAAGATATCAACCCTGTGGCCCACCCCGCATCAAAGAACCGGATTGCTATAGGGAGCGCCAGTCACCTCAAGAAATTCCTTTCGGTACGCTTCGTTCTCCGGATCGACAATCAGTGCCTGCCGCAAGAACTCGACGCCTTCGGCGAGGTGACCGAGCTGACGGCTCAAAGCTCCGGCAAGGTAGAGCTTATTGGCATCGAAAAAATTGAAAGACAGCATGATCTTGGTCAACGTGAGGGCATTGTCCAACTGGTCAGCGACGAGCAACTGATTGAACTGCGCATTGAATTCACCGACATCCCGCCACTTCTCAGACGACAGACCCTCGACTTTTCTGAGTACTACTGTATGACCATTGCCCACCTTGGAGTCCGTCTCTTCGACGCATTCGATGTACCAGCACCCAAGGCCTGCAGTGTTCACGTAGTTGATCGCACGAATCATGCTCTGCAACGAAAACACCTGATAATGCCCACGCCATTCACCTTCGGACACCGTGGTCATGTCTACCTTGTCCTCGAACGACTGGATCATCTGATCCAGCGTCGTCAGCGCCCTCGTGCGGTCGGTTCTGGCGGCGATCCGCTTGGGAAATATGCAGAAGAACACACCGCCGTTTTTCAGAACCCGTGAAGCTTCGACATACGCCGAAAACAGGTTGGGGACATGTTCGATCACATGGGAACTGATGATGTAATCCATCGAAGCATCGCCGGTATGGATACATTGAAAGTCACCCAGCATGTCGACACGCGCGACACCTCCCGAAACCTTCATCTGTTCCACGAAGTACTGTTGATAGTCTTCCATGTCCTGCGGATGCAGATACTGAACACCATCACACGGCGCCACGTTCAGGCAGTTGGCAAGATCGAACGCGTTATGCGCTGCCGCCCCGAGCTCGATACCTTGGCCCTGACAGTATTTACTAGCTAATCGCATCGCTCACCCACCGCTGTTCGTGACATTGAGTACCGTTTGTCGAACCTATCGGCGCGCCCTCATAAAACTTTAACCCAAGGGACTGGCGCAAAAATTGCAAAATCCATGGCGTGAATGGTTAAACGGCGCCTTTCTGACTCGACAGCTGGAAGGGGGGTGAGAACGACGTACCCATCCGTCCTTTTAAACCGAAGATAAATTGACACACCAAAACCTATAGAGATTCTCTATGATTAATGGTCAAAAAGTTGGCTGCGGAATCATTACCTATAATCGTCCCGCACTCCTGAGGAAACTTCATACCTCGCTACCTCATGACCTGATTGATCAGGTAGTCATCGTTAATGACGGCAATTGGTATCCAGAGTTCTCGGACTACGAAAATAGCCTTTTCCTTCACAACGAGACTAACCTCGGCGTCGGAAAATCCAAGAACAGGGCGTTGAATGCCTTGATGGAAGCCGGCTGTGATCATCTGTTTCTAATCGAAGACGATATCTTTATAAAGAACCCTGCGGTGTTCGAACTCTATATATTGACCTCTACCCTCACCGGCATTCAGCACTTTAACTACAGCCAACACGGCCTGATGAACAAATCTCCGTCAGGCGAGGCTCAGGCCGTCTGCAAGATCGATTATGGCAATGGCATCAATCTGCCCCTTTACCGGCATTGCGTCGGTGCCTTCTCTTATTACTCAAGACGTAGTCTGGAGGCGAGCGGGCTCATGGATGAGACTTTTCATAATGCCTTTGAACACGTTGATCACACGCTCGGCATCATCAATCAGAACATGCACCCTCCCTTCTGGTTCTTTGCCGATATCGACAATTCGCAGATGTACCTGGGTGACGAGGAATGGAGTTTCCAGCAATCAACCATCTCATCGAACACCCTGCACAAGCAGAATGTTCTGGATGCCGTGGACTATTTCAAACTCAAGCACGGGTTTGAACCCATCCACTACCCGCTCGCCTCCAACCAGGAGCTTATGGACAGCCTCAACAGCATTAAAGCCGCTTACGGACTTCAATTCTGAATAGAGGAAAAAAACCGCCGTACAGTCATGCCGGTCGAAGGGGTGCGTGCCCCCCGCCCGCGCTCAGGGCAGATAGATGCTGAACATCGCTCCGCCCAGCACTCCGCCGTTGGCGATCTCGATCCGCCCCTGGATGCCGTTGCGCACATGCAAGCGGGCAATGTGTGCGGCAAAGTAAAGACCCAGACCGGTGCTGCCAGTGCCTTGATTGATGCCCTGCACGTAATCGATCTGGCGCTCGATCAGGTAAGCCGGGTAACCGGGGCCGTCGTCATTGATGGTAATTTTCAACTGACCGTCTTGTTCGCCGAGGCTGATAGCCAGTTGCTCTCGGGCAAAACCGATCGCGTTGACGATGATGTTGCCCACCACCGATCCGACCAGTTCGCGGTCGAAAAACCCAAGTGGGCTTGCATCCGTGATATCCACCCGAGCGGCGATACCGCGACTGGCCAGCACCTCCTGATGATGCGCCAATTGCGCCTCGATGAAATCGTCCAGCTCGTGATAATCAGGACGCAACGGCAGCTGGTTGACCCCGAGTTTGTACAGGCCCAGCAACTGCACCAGCATGCCGTTGAGGTTAGCGAACTCGTACTCGATCACCCCATGCTCCGGGGTGTCGCGTTGCTGGATGGAGAGCTTCGCCAGCCATTCGCTGTGCGCCTGGGTCAGCGTCGCCAGCGAGTTCTTCATGTCGTGCACGGTGGAAGCAATCACCATGGAAAAATCGAGTCCCTGCTGCTGCTCTTCGCTCATGCGCCAAACGCCCTTTCCCTGAGTTTCTGATAACGCTCATAACGTGAATCGCTGTCCGGGATCATGCCGACCATTTTCAGGCTGGCGCGACATTCCTCGAGTCCCGCCTGCCCGAGGTTCTGCCCCGGATGCAGCAGCGACTGCGCCATGTTCAGCGCGATACTGATGTTCTTGGGCTGCAACGCCAGAGCACGACGGAAATGCTCCTGCGCCTCCGGCAGGTTGCCCGCCTTGTAGCTGCGCACGCCCTGCAGATTGAAATCGATGGCGGCCTTGTTCGCACCCAGAATGGCTGGATCGTCGGTCATGCTGGCCACGCTTTTCATCACGGCCGGGTCATCACCATAGACTTCCGCGCAGTTTTTCAGCACGCCCGCGCCCGCCTCTTCCTGACCCAATTGCTTGAGCTGTGACGCCACCAGCAGGGCTGCGTCGGCACTGAGGAACTGCTCCATACCTTCAAGCCTGGCCATCGCCTGCTCGGTGAGCTTGGCGGCGGTTTCCGGATCCGAGTGCTGCAGACTGGCGGCTTTCATCAGGCGCGTGCGCACTTGAAGACCTTCGTCGTTGGTGTGCTCCTTGGCCACATCGCCCAGCGCGTTGTTGATCTCGACACGCGTGCGCGCATCCAGCCCCTGGTCGCCGCCCTTGCTGATCAGGGCATGAGCCAGACCCAGGTTGGTTTCCGGGTCCTTGAAACGTGAATGTGCACCTTGAGAAACGGCCTGACGAAAGGCCTTGGAAGCGCTTTCAAAGTCTTCGTTGCCCATCGCCAGCTTGCCCAGCATCTTCTGGCGACGTACCGCCAGCGGTGACAGGCGCACGGCGTTCTCCAAGGCACTTTGCGCACGCTTGGCATCGCCGCGGGTCACCAGCACCTCGGCGAGACCATCGTACAACGCAGGCATGGTCGGAAAGGCCTTGATCGCCTGTTCGTAAACGGCCTCCGCCTCGGTGACCTTGCCGCGCTTGAGCAGCAGACTGCCCAGCGCGGCATACGCCCAGGGCGTGGCACGGTCGGCCAGGATGGTCCTGAGAAACGCTTCCAGCGGCTCGTTCTGTTTCAGATCACGCAGCGCATCGGCCTTGTAGCGCAGACACAACGGCGCATAGCGCGGATCCTGTTCGATCAGTTTGTTGCACGCGACCAGCACTTCGGCGGGCTTGCGACGGTCCAGCGCCTGCAGAATCGGCTTGAGCAGGTTCTTGCGCTGCACCAGCTTTTCCAGACGCTGGGCCAGGCCTGCGCGGTTGAACGGCTTGGTCAGGTAGCCATCGGGCTCCCACTCCAGCGCGCTCATGACCATGGCCTGACTGTTCTCGGCGGTGACCATGATGAAAACGCTTTCGTAGCTCAGCAGTCGCTCGACCATCAGGTCTTCCAGCACCTGTTGACCGTTCTTGCGACCATCGCCCAGATTGAAATCGTGCAGCACAAAGTCATAACGCTTTTGCGAGCACATGCGCAGAGCCTGCTCGCCGGAGTCGGCGGTGTCCACTTCCTTGACGCCCAGCTCACGCAGCATCGACCGCACCGAACTGCGAAAGTCGGAGAAGTCATCAACGATAAGAAAGCTTTTTTGGTTGTACGCCAGCATCCGGATTCCTACACAGGAGAGGGTGAAAATATAAGACCCAAGGCCTGAACGACTTTTCCAGGTCCAGCATCAATGCGCATGTTAGCTAATGGCAACATGCCACATATAGCCCTGATCGCTCTATCGCGTGATTCAGTTCAGGGCAACAGCCAGTTTTTCGACCACTCAGGCAGAAACTATAGAGCGAACATCGACTTCGCGACTGATTGCATCGAGGACAGGCAGGATTTTTTGCGAGGCGGATCAAAAAAGCAGGAGCGCAAAGGCTATTACGGAGACGCGAGTCACATCGCAGGATTGCCCTGCACCGCAGCGCCCCGATACTCGAGGGCTGCGGCATGCGGGTTGGGCGTTATACCCAGCCGTCGTTCTTCTTGCGGCCACGGGTCAGAGCCGGCAGGATCAGACCGACCAGCAGTCCAGCGCCAGCAATGCTGCCACCGTAGACCATGTAGCGCATCATCACCTGCTTGTTCTCGTCACCCAGGCGGGCCTGAGTGGAACGCAGCTCGGCCTGTGAGTCAGCCAGTTGATCGTTAAGCGTCTTGGTACGCGCTTCCAGTTCATCGACCAGCTTCTTGCGCGCATCCAGGGTTTCCTGCATGCCTTGCACGCGGGTTTTCCAGGTGTTGTCGATGCCGTTCAATTGTTCGGTGAGTTCTGCGACCTGCTGGGTCAGCTGCGGCACCCGCTCGGCCTGGCCAGGGACTTCCTGCAGATCACTGCTGGGGATCCACACGGTGCTGCCCCCCTCACCCCTCACCTGACTGAAATTGCCTGAGGTGCTGAGCAGTTCCACTTTCTGCCCGGACTTGAGCGTGCCGACAATGCGATGCCCGTCAGTCGGGCCGCTGCGCACGTAGGTGGTCAGGCTGTCACTCACCCAGCGCTCGCTGTCCGCCGCCTGAGCGGTAATGGGTGTAAGGACGCAAAGCACGGCGCCCAGCAGACCGGTGCCGAGGAGATGACGCGAAGCAGTGAACAGGCCAGGGGCACGAGAAAGCAGTGCTGAAAGATGACGAGACATGGCAATGATTATCTTTGTCTGGAATGAAAATAAAGCCCCGACGTACGGGCCGGCTAACGATGGGTCTGGCGAGCGGCAAATCAATTGCAACGCCTGCCTGGACGGGCTGTCTGCCTATCAGGCGCGTTGAAAAACGCCTGCAATCCTTTATATCGGCAGCCACTTCCACAGGCTGTCCAGAGAGTCCATCAGCTAACAGACCCTGTTAAATGGGTCAGGTTCACTATTGGCCCGCTTGTGCGTCAAAATTCAGCCGCATGGCGTTTCGATCAAGTGCCTGCTTTATATGACTTTCAGTCCCTCAGACGACTCCTGCACCCTCGAATACGCAGCAGGCGAGGCCCGGCGTTTGCATTCGCGCCCAAGTGCTGTAGAAAATACCGTCAGGCGTGAACGTCTTCGATGCTCACCATCCTGATGCGCAGGCCCTGCCGCCTCGACTGCATCGCTCTAATGGAAAATAGAATGATCCCAAGACAAGTGATTAACGCCACGGTAAGCCCAAAAGGCAGCCTTGAAACCCTGTCCCAACGTGAAGTCCAGCAGCTCAGCGCTGCGGGCTCAGGCAGCACCTACACCCTGTTCCGCCAGTGCGCCCTGGCCATCCTCAATACTGGCGCCCATGTCGATAACGCCAAGACCATCCTTGAGGCCTACGAGAACTTCGAGGTCCGCATTCATCAGCAGGACCGTGGCGTGCGCCTGGAGCTGCTCAACGCTCCGGCCGATGCCTTCGTCGATGGCGAGATGATCGCCAGCACCCGCGAAATGCTGTTCAGCGCCCTGCGCGACATCGTCTACACCGAAAGCGAACTGGACAGCCAGCGCATCGACCTGAGCAACTCTCAAGGCATCACCGACTACGTGTTCCACCTGCTGCGCAACGCCCGTACCCTGCGCGCCGGTGTCGAACCGAAAATGGTGGTGTGCTGGGGCGGCCACTCGATCAACACCGAAGAATACAAATACACCAAGAAGGTCGGCCACGAGCTGGGCCTGCGCAGTCTGGACATCTGCACCGGCTGCGGCCCCGGCGTCATGAAAGGCCCGATGAAAGGCGCGACCATCGCTCACGCCAAGCAACGGATCGTCGGTGGCCGCTACCTGGGCCTGACCGAGCCGGGCATCATCGCCGCCGAAGCGCCGAACCCGATCGTCAACGAGCTGGTGATCCTGCCGGACATCGAAAAG
>Ga0308164_10002160_pt1 | contig 20343 bp, 17 predicted proteins | sample PhyTR2_FD_201031 | JGI IMG/M metagenome (GOLD analysis project Ga0308164, IMG submission 201031) | Phyllosphere microbial communities from UC Gill Tract Community Farm, Albany, California, United States - DLSLT.R2 | ecosystem: Host-associated > Plants > Phyllosphere > Unclassified | place: USA... | reverse complement strand
GCTATAATTGTAATCATGTACAAATTGTTAATAACATGTGTAAAACCCGAATGACCTAATTGCTAAAATTGCCATATAGTTTGTATCTTAGCTGATTGAGAAAAAGGGCGTAAACAACGCAAAAATAGAACTTTTTGTCGATTAAAAGGCATAAGTTATTTTGCCTTAAATAAGCGTTAAGTAAATTTCTGATACATAGATGAGCAAAATTATTGCATTAGCAAATCAAAAAGGTGGTGTTGGTAAAACAACTTCATCTATAAACCTGGCCGCCAGTTTAGCCGTGCTGGAATACAAAACACTATTGGTTGATGCTGATCCTCAGGCAAATTCGACTTCTGGTATTGGTTTCGATCCGAGAAATATAAAAGACAGTATTTACGAATGTATCATCAACGATATCGACCCGTTACAGGCGATTCAAAAAACAGATACACCAAACTTAGATTTGCTGCCGGCGCATATCGATTTGGTAGGCGCTGAAATTGAGATGATTAATCTTAATAACCGCGAATATAAAATGAAAGCGGTTCTGGAGAAGATTAAAGACCAGTATGATTTCATAATTATAGATTGTTCTCCATCTTTAGGTTTAATAACAATTAACGCATTAACAGCTGCAGATTCAGTTATCATTCCGGTGCAATGTGAGTATTTTGCACTTGAAGGTTTGGGTAAATTGCTTAATACAATTAAAATTGTTCAAAACCGTTTAAACCCTGAATTAGAGATTGAAGGTATTTTATTAACCATGTACGATGTGCGGTTACGTTTATCAAATCAAGTTGTAGAAGAGGTTAGAACACATTTCCATGAATTGGTTTTTGATACGATAATTCAGCGCAACACGCGATTAAGCGAGGCTCCAAGCTATGGCGTTTCGGTAATTATGCACGATGCAAATTGCAAAGGCGCAATTAATTACTTAAACCTTGCCCGCGAAATAGTGAAGAAAAACGGCTTGTTAAAAGAAGAAGAAAATATTGGTACAGCAACTTTATAAATAATAGATGACATCTTTTCAGCGAAAAACAGGTTTAGGAAGAGGGTTAAGTGCGCTTTTAGATGACAGCGAATCTTCTCATCCGCCAAAGCAACAAGTAAATGCTGTGAGCGAAACTGAGCAGATTGGCAATATCAGTCATGTTAGTTTAAGTGAAGTTGAAACCAATCCGTACCAACCACGTACCGAATTTGATCAGGTTGCGTTAAATGAACTTGCGGATTCGATTAAGGTTCAAGGATTAATTCAGCCGATTACCGTTAGAAAAACAGGTGCTAACAAGTACCAGTTAATCTCCGGTGAACGCAGATTCAGGGCATCAAAGCTTGCGGGATTAACACAAATTCCTGCCTATATCCGTAGTGCTAACGACCAGCAAATGTTGGAAATGGCACTTATTGAAAACATCCAAAGGGAAAACTTAAACGCAATTGAAGTAGCGCTGAGTTTCCAGAGAATGATTGATGAGGTTGGCTTAAAGCAAGAACAGTTAGGCGAACGTGTTGGTAAAAATCGTACTACGGTTACTAATTACTTGAGATTATTAAAATTGCCCCCATCTATTCAGGCCTCAATAAGAGACCAAAGAATTTCTATGGGCCATGCAAGGGCTTTGATCAGTGTTGATGGTGTGGATAAGCAGTTGTTCATTCATCAGGAAATTTTAGATAAAGGCTTATCGGTTCGTAAGGTAGAAGAATTGGTGCGTAACTTGCAACATGCACCACTAAAATTTGAAGATAAACCTAAAGCAAAAGGGGTTTCTTTTCAATATCAGAAACTTCAAGATGATTTGGCGTCTAAATTTGCAACCCGTGTAAAGCTAAAAGTTAGTCAGAATGGTAAAGGCGCTATAGAAATTCCTTTTGTAAGTGATGAAGACTTGAACAGAATTTTAGAGTTATTAGATTGGTAATGCTAAAAGCAACGTGTTTAATACTGTTTTCACTTTTCACATTTGTCTTTGCAAATCGGGTTTGTGCTCAGGTAAAAGATACTACAGTAAAAGGTATTGATACCATAAAGACGACTCCGATCAGAGCCGTTCGAATGGATACAACAAAGAAAGCAGCTGATACTTCGAAAGTTAAATACATTAACCCGGGTAAAGTTGCCGGGCGCAAAGCAGTATTCAGATCGTTGATTATACCGGGTTGGGGCCAGCTTTATAACAATCAATTGCTTAATGAGCGATTAAATGCGAAAGGCGAAACAACAGGCCACTTCTGGCAAAAGACGTATACATTAAGTAAAGTTGGTTTAATTTATGCCGGTTTCGGTTTGCTTACTGTATCGTACATCGACAATCGAAAAAATTATAAAATATTTTTAAAGGAAGCGCAAATCAGGGCTTTTAATAAGCTTAATCCAACAAATCCGCAGCCTGTTAATCCTGATTTAGTTAGATACCAAGATACAAATGTGTTGGATGCTCAAGCCGTTTTTAAGAGAAATTCTCAAATAGTAATTTTCTCTTATTTTGCAGTTTATGCCATTAATGTTGTAGATGCTTATGTTGCAGCCCGATTAAATTATTTTAATATCGATGATTCGCTTTCCATGAAGATAACACCTTCATTAATGATTAATCCGAACTCAATGTACGGTTTCAATTCATCGCCTGCACTAAAAATATCTTTAAGATTTTAACTTTAACAACAAAAACAATCCCGATGAAAATTGCGCTTTTAGGATATGGTAAAATGGGTCAGATTATAGAAAAATTTGCTCTTGAACGCGGCCACGAAATCGTTTTAAAAATATCTGTAGATAATCAGGAAGAATTAACCCGGCAGAATTTGAAAACAGCGGATGTAGCGATTGATTTTAGTACGCCCGATTCTGTTTTAAACAATATTTATACCTGCTTTGATGCGAATGTACCCATAGTAGTTGGTACAACCGGTTGGTATGGCAAGCTCCAGGAAGTTAAAAACGAATGTAACACAAGTAATAATACCTTGTTATACGGCTCTAACTTTAGTATTGGAGTTAATTTGTTTTTTAAACTAAACCAAACTTTGGCAAAGCTGATGAATAATTACCCGGCTTACGAAGTTCAGGTGGAAGAAATCCATCATACCCAAAAGCTGGATGCGCCAAGCGGAACAGCGATTACAATTGCAGAAGGTATTGTTGATAATCTTGATCGAAAAACGGAATGGCTGAATGAAGTTGTTGGTACGAATGTAGAATTGTTTCCAAAGGCAGATCAGTTATTAATAGAATCGCACAGGATAGAAAATATACCGGGAACCCACACCGTAATTTATAGTAGTGAGGTAGATGAGATTGAAATTAAACACACGGCACATAGCAGAGCCGGGTTCGCTTTAGGTGCAGTTGTAGCGGCAGAATGGCTTCAAAATAAAAAGGGATTTTTCAGTATTACTGATATATTTGAATAAGGCTGGAAGGCTTATTTAAAAGAGCCGGGCAGAAGGCTTAACGGGAGCGCATAAATTAAACCGGCAGAAAAAAAGAGTATTTCATTTCTGTCGAAGTAAAGATCAGATAATAGTTAATCGGTTTGAGCAATTAATCCGTTAAAAAAAAATAAAAATATATGAATTATAAATTCTGGCAAAAGAAAGATAACGCCGAAAAAAAGAAAAAGACTAAAACCCGCGAATGGGTAGATGCAATTGTTTTTGCAGTTGTAGCCGCAACCATTATTAGGGTATTTTTTATCGAAGCTTATACCATTCCTTCAGGGTCTATGGAGCGTTCGTTGCTGATTGGTGATTTTCTTTTTGTTAGTAAAGTGAATTACGGTGCACGTATTCCGATGACGCCTGTTGCTTTTCCTTTTGCCCACCATACAATGCCGCTCACTACGTCTACAAAGGCATATTGGGATGGCGTTCAATGGAAATACCATCGTTTACCGGGTTTGTCTGACGTGAAAAGAAACGATGTTGTTGTGTTTAACTTCCCTGAAGGTGATACGGTTGCTGTAGAAAATCAGGTGCCGAGTTATTATGATTTGGTTAGGCAATATGGAAGGGAGTCCATCCATAGTCAATTTACGATCATCAGCAGACCTGTTGATAAACGCGAAAATTTTATTAAGCGTTGTATTGGAATCGCAGGCGACGTAATCAGCATGAAAGATGGTATTGCTAATGTAAATGGGAAGGATGAGCCCTTAAAAAGCACTGGGATGATGCCATATCGTATAGAGTTCAAAACAATGGATTTTAATTATGGTGTTTTTGACGATTTACATTTAAAGATGGGCGAAATGCAACCCGATGGACCTAATGCCTACATTACTGATCTTTCACCTGAAATGGCTGATGAAATAAAGGCATTCGATTTTGTTAAATCAGTTAAAATGAATGCAGCATCGGCTTCTGTGATTGAGGCGGGTGGGATATTCCCTCATGATCCAAATCGCGTTTGGAATCGAGATAATTTCGGTCCTATAAAAATTCCTGCCAAGGGGTGGACGGTTAAAATCGACAGTAATACCATGCCTTTGTATTACAGAGCAATCAGAACTTACGAAGGCAACAAAGTTGAGCAAAAGGGGAAAGATTGGTACATAAACGATAAAATTGCAAGCTCTTATACATTCAAGTTAAATTACTATTGGATGATGGGCGATAATCGCCATAATTCTGCAGATTCCAGGTATTGGGGTTTTGTACCCGAAGATCACATCGTTGGCAAAGCATTATTTATTTGGATGAGTTGGGACAGTGAAGCATCTTTCTTACATAAAATACGTTGGAGCAGATTGCTTAGAGGAATTCACTAAGCACGAAGCAAACAACAGCGAAAGCGTCCAGATCTTAAGTCCGGACGCTTTTTTTTGTTCCCGGTTTTTAAAGTTATTGTGCTGTGTAACAAATAAATCGTTGGTTTATCTAAAAATCATTCTGTGGTGCATACTAAAAAACAAAACGATTTTTAATTATGAATTGGAAATTTTGGCAAAGCAAAAAAAATATAAAGAAAAAAACTAAAACAAGAGAATGGGTCGATGCCATTGTTTTCGCTGTAGTGGCAGCAACCATTATTCGTGTTTTCTTTATCGAAGCTTACACCATTCCATCCGGATCAATGGAAAGATCGCTTCTAATCGGTGATTTCCTCTTCGTAAGTAAAATAAATTATGGCGCCAGAATCCCGATCACTCCGGTAGCTTTTCCATTTGCTCATCATACAATGCCAATAACAGGTACTAAGGCATACTGGGACGGCGTACAGTGGAAATATCATCGTTTGCCCGGTTTAACTGAAATTAAAAGAAATGATATTGTCGTTTTTAATTTACCTGTTGGTGATACGGTAGCCCTCGAAAATCAGGAAACGAGTTACTATACTTTACTGCGCCAATCTGATTGGAAAACGGTAAATAGTCAGTACACCATAACCAGCCGACCTGTCGATAAAAGAGAAAATATTATTAAAAGGTGTATCGGTATTTCAGGCGATGTAGTGAGTATGAAAAATGGTATTGTAAGCATTAACGGAAAGGCTGAACCGTTGAAAAATACAGGCCAGATGCCCTATAAGATCGAGACGAAAACTGCCAATATAAATTTTGAGGTGTTTAAAGAACTGGGGTTTAGAATTGATGAAATGCAGCAGATTTCCGAAAAGACTTTCCTTGCGAACGGAACTCAGGAAATGGTAAAGGAATTGACGAAATTAGACTTCGTAAAGTCAGCGCAACTCTTTGTAAAGCCTCCATCTGTAAATGATGGCGATCTCTTTCCGTTGGATAGCAATCGAAAATGGAATGTCGACAATTTCGGGCCGATGAAAATTCCCGCAAGAGGGTGGACTGTCAAAATTGATGGTAACACCATGCCATTGTATTACAGGGCGATCAGGACTTACGAGGGCAACAAAGTGGAGGAGAAAAATGGTTTCTGGTACATCAATGATAAGCAGGCAACATCTTACACTTTTAAAATGAATTACTATTGGATGATGGGCGATAACCGACACAATTCAATCGATTCGCGTTACTGGGGCTTTCTACCCGAAGATCACGTAGTTGGTAAGGCATTATTTATTTGGTTGAGTTGGGATAGTACAGCATCACTTCTTCACAAAATACGCTGGAGCAGATTGCTGATGGGAATTCATTAAAAAATTCTTCGATGAGGTATTTTTTATGAATTATTAGGCATCTTTATCCGTTATGAAAATTAAGATCTCCCTTTTTATCTGCTTTATGTGTTCATTTTTCACTTTGAAAGCACAGCAGAATGATATCATGCCTCAGTCTGCATATTATCAGCCACCATCAGATCCTTTAGTAAAGCAGAAACTGGATAAATGGCAAGATAAAAAGTTTGGAATGATAATTCATTGGGGCATTTACGCAGTTCCGGGAATCATCGAATCATGGTCTATTTGTTCAGAAGATTGGATAGAAAGGGATTCAACAATATCGTATGATGATTACAAAAAATGGTATTGGGATTTTAGCAAGCAATTTAACCCAACAAAATTCAGCCCAGAGCAATGGGCGAAAGCAGGTAAAGATGCCGGGATGAAATACCTTGTTTTTACAACTAAACACCACGATGGCTTTGCCATGTTCGATACCAAGCAATCTGATTTCAGTATTGCTAAAGGTCCGTTTGCAAACAACCCGAAGGCTGATGTTACTAAATATGTATTCGATGCCTTTCGAAAAGAAGGCTTTATGATTGGCGCTTATTTTTCCAAACCCGATTGGCATTCTCAATACTATTGGTGGCAGAAATATGCTACTGCTGATCGAAATAACAATTATGATATTAGAAAATATCCCTGGCGATGGAACAAATTTAAAGATTTTACTTACAACCAAATTAGCGAGCTGATGCATAATTATGGCACCGTAGATATTTTGTGGCTCGACGGCGGTTGGGTTCGTCCGCTCGAAACAATTAATGCCGAAGTATTATCTTGGGGAGCCAATATCCCTAAATGGAGTCAGGATATTAACATGCCCAAAATTGCAGAAATGGCCAGAAGGGCTCAACCCGGATTGATTATGGTTGATAGAACTGTTCACGGGCCTTACGAAAACTATCAAACGCCCGAGCAAAAAATACCTGAAAACCAATTAGAATATCCTTGGGAAAGCTGCATGACTTTGGGTGGCGCCTGGGGATTTGTTCCAGATGATAAATACAAACCTGCTTCGGAAGTAATTCATAAACTTGTAGAAATTGTGGCCAAAGGAGGTAGTTTGCTTTTAGGTGTTGGGCCGAAGCCGGACGGCACTTTACCTGATGAAGTGGTAAATAAATTAGAGGATATAGGCAAATGGACTGCTGTTAATGGTAAAGCCATCTACAATACAAGAACCATGAAAAACTACAAAAGCGGGCAAACCTGGTTTACGCAGGCTAAAGACGGGAAAAAAATCTTCGCAGTATATTGTTTAGAAACCAATGAGCAACCTCTTTCTACAATCAAATGGGATGGAAATATACCCAAAAGAGGAACTGATGTTAAATTGCTTTCAACAGGAAAAAAAATAAAATGGAGCGAGGTAAACGGGAAAGTCAGCTTGGAAATACCTGTGGAAACAGAGAAGCAAATTGCGCTGGCTTTCGAATTTACACCTCAAAATTAGCCTATTTCAAACCTTCAATACCTAATTTATCAGCCAGTTCATCTAGATCATTCACCACCACATCGATTAAAGGAATACCGCTTACTTTTCTTTCCTGCTCAAATTCATGTTCGGGTTCGCCAGGAATTATTACTTTTTTACCAGGATCCACGGTTTTTGCACTGCTAAACCGCTCGATCCAATTGTCCAAATGATTCTTAAAGTCTTCGGCCGGGCGAAAACCATCTACACGCATCGCACCTAAAAAGTGGCCCAAACCCTCGCCAACGGGATTTGCTGATGGTTCCAAAAAAGCAACAAATGGAGGCACCCAAGGACCGTAGTTTGCGCCAGAGAGCACGGCCGATAAAATATCTACCGTAGCACTTAAACCATAACCTTTGTGGCTGCCATGATCTTTATCACTTCCTAAGGGTAAGAGTGAACCACCATTTTTTAATTCATTTGGGTTGGTAGAATTTTCTCCGTTCTTATCTTGTACCCAACCATCAGGAATGCTTTTATTTGCTCTTTGGGCAATTTCCAACTTACCATTTGCAGCTGCCGCGGTAGCCATATCTACAATTACAGGTGGATATTTTCCGGCCGGAAATGCGTAACACATCGGGTTTGTTCCTAATAATCTTTCATTAGCATAAGTAGGGGCAACCAGCGGACTTGCATTTGTCATGCTGATGCCAATCATGTCTTTCTCAACGGCCATTAACGCATGGTAGCCGGCGATACCAAAATGATTGGAATTCTTAACCGAAACCCAGCCGCTGCCATATTTCTCAGCCTTTTCCATCGCCACTTTCATAGCAAAAGGTGCCACCACCAAGCCTAAACCGGCGTCGCCGTCAACTGTAGCTGTTGTTGGCGTTTCGTGTACGACTTTAATATTTGGTGTTGCGTTAATTCGTTCCTTCTCCCATAACCGAACATAACCGCTTAACCGGGCCACTCCGTGCGAATCAATTCCACGTAAATCAGAACGGATTAAAACATCTGTAGCAAGTTCCGCATGTTCATCAGAACAACCCATTTTTTTAAAAACATTATACGTAAAGGTTCTGAGCTTGGTTTCGGTAAAGGTTATGAATTTCATTGTATAATCAATTTGCCGTCATTTCGAGGCACAAAGCAATCTCGCTAAAAAGGCTGCTTCGTGCCTCGAAATGACGATTTTTTAGGGTAAAAGTAGTGTGAAATCGCCGCCTAATGGTTCAAAGTTTTCGATACATGAAGAAAGAAAATCCTCTCCGTAGTTAACATACATGGGAGCGATGTTCAAAATGCGTTCTTGCAAAGTGCCGTTCGGAAAAAGCCTTTTCTTTACATTTTCAATTTGAAGCAAAGCGGTTTCATGTTTGCGCTTTTCTGCCCTGAATAATTTCTTTTCGAGGTTGGCTAATAAATGATTCGTTTTTTGCTTAGCGGTATCTGTTGAGACGGAAAGCGTTTTATCAATTTTATAAGCGTTCAGCTTAATCTGGTCGAAAATACTGTTAATGGCTCTGGTTTCATCTGCCAAAAGCAACTGTGCAGTCGAGTTTCGTCTAACCCAAATGTTTTTTAGTTCTTCTACGGGCAAGAAAATATCTTCTAATGCAAAGCCTAAATTATATAGGTTTTCGGCACTTCGTTTATCAATCAGTAAAGCAGAATTTCGAAGCAGCAACACCGGAAAATCAATATTATAGAAATCGAAATTCGCCTTTAACTGCATCCAATAAGCAACTTCTGCGCCACCACCAATATAGGCGATGTTCGGCAAAATTACCTCTTGATACATTGGTCGCATCACAACATTCGGGCTAAATCTTTCTGGATGAGTGTCGATTTCCGCTTTGAGTTCTCCTTCCGTAAAACTGATTTCAGTGTGGTTAACGAGATATTTTCCGTTCTCGAGAATCAGTCGTTCGCGTAATTCATCTTTGAGGTAAAAGAAATTTATATCTCTCCCGTTCACCTGAGTTTTGTACCCTAAAGATTCGAGATTTGCAGAACTCTGTTCAATGTTTTTCGAACTGTTATGTTGGGTAATGTCTTCAGTAATAATCCCCGAAAATAGACCTTTCAACCTAGCATCGTCGGCGTTCACAATAACCAATCCGTACTTTTCGAATAAGTTATTTACTAAAAACCTTGTGGCATCGGCCAGGTTATCGTGTTGTAAATAAGCTTGTTCAACAAGTTTTGCAATGCGTTTTCCGTTTTTAGAAATGCCCAGATAACCTTGATAAGCCAAAACAGCTGCAGCCACGGTTTTTGTACTTAACCTACCGGTTGCACCGTTTGTATTTTGAATCCAGCTAATATTTTTTTCATCAACACTAACATGATTTATTTCATCGAAATCGTGGTCTTCAGTTGCCATCCAATAAACAGGAACAAAATTCTTATCAGGGTGGGCAATCTTCAACTCGATGGCTAGATTTATTGCGGTAACGATTTTGTAAATGAAATATAAGGGACCCGTAAAAAGATTAAGTTGATGGCCTGTAGTTACTGTAAACGTATTTTCAGAACCCAGAAGTTCGACGTTCTTTGTTACCGATTTATTGGTTTGAATGTGCTTATATTGATTTTTCAGAACATCAACCAAGATGTTTCGATCTCCTGAAAAATTCCTGTTTTCTATTGCCTGGGCTAAACCATCCATATCAGGACGATAACTGTAAAACGGCCTTAACTGTTCTTCATCATTGATATAATCCAAAACCAGTTTTGAAAAAGAGCCAGTTTCCTGATAGGAAATGTATTTTGCCTGCATAATTAGCGAAAGTACTGCAATTTAAGAATATTTATAAAGCCGAACTACTATTTTACAATAGTTAAATAAATATAGATTAACAATTATCCATTAAATAAGAAGCTAATGAAGTAAAGGTGCGAAATTGAGTTAAAATCAAAATCTGCTGTTTGCGAAAACCTCATTTATGAAAATGAGTTGTAGCTTATTTAATCGAGGATAAACACGTTCATGGCTTCACAATCATGTTCATTTAGATATACATAAAGCGGGCGAGTAATGTTCGCATGATTAAAGATTTGCTGACCTAAATGGCTAAAGGCATCATTTAGTAAAATGCACGCTTTATGTTGGTAAGCTTTGTTTAATTGATGATACAAATCAGAATCTGTAACTAAGTCGTAAATTTCGAGTTCTTCTATCAACTCGTTTAATTTAGTCAGATTATCAAAAATGCCAGATAAATCTATATTTCCTACGCCATTATAAAGCTCATTATTGTAGTTGTAGGAGACATATTCGGGCTTGCTCAATATTGGATAATTGCCTTCGCCGAAACCACAAAAACACGCTTGATAGCCGTAATCATAATCAAGAAAAATGATCTGGTTTTTAATCTGGGTATTTTTCCTTATCACTTCTTCGGTCAATAAAGAAATTGAACTTTTAATATCCAAAACCAACTTTTCAACAATCTCGAAATCATTCATGTTAACCGATTTGGCATTTTCAATAGCCAATATAAACGATGGGTTTTTAAGTGCTTTTCTCAGGTTTTTTAGCTCTTCATCGTCGAAAAGATTTGTTATAAAACCTAAGTCCATATCAAATGACTTTTTGTTTTTCAGTAAATCCTGCAGATCGAAGCTATTTATAAAATTATAACTAGAGTTATATAGGTTATTTAGGTTTTGCTTTACGATATTGTTCATATCTGGCAATTTAAGGAGTAATTGTTATATTTTCAAAATATGATTTAGACATAAAAAAAGCCGGTCTCGAATAAACGAAACCGGCTTGTAAAATATTTGGTTTTAGTGATTTACCACTTTTTTCTGCGTTCGCCACTACCGCCTTCACGACTTCCGCCTTCTCTGCGTCCGCTTCCACCTTCTCTGCTTCCACCTTTTTCATCACGGCTACGACCAGAGAAATCTCTGAAACCACCACCAGCGTTTCCGCCTTCTCTGCTTCCGCCTTCTCTACGACCGCTTCCGCCAGAACTTCTTCTGTCTCCGCCGCCGCTTCCGCCACGGTAACCACCGCCGCCGCCGCTTCTGCGTTCTCCGCCGAAACCACCGCTACGTCTTTCACCGCCACCGCGTCTTTCGCCTGCGCCTTCACCACGTCCACCATCTCCGCTTTTTTCAATACGAACCTGGCGACCGTTGAATTCTACAGATTTAAATCCTTCGAAAACTTTATCAGCAACATCGTCTTCTACCTCGAAGAAAGAGAAAACACCTTTTAAATCAATTTTACCAACGCTTTTGCCTGCTATTTTACCATTATTACAGATAAATGATAACATATCTCCACGTGTAAATTCATCTACAGAACCTAAGTTGATAAACAAACGAGTATAGCCTTCGCTGCCACGTCCGCGTCCCGGTCTGTCGCCACGATCACCTCTTTCTCCACGATCATCACCAACAGCTGCATTTAAATCAGGCGCTTTAGAATAGTAATCTAAGAAACGGTTGAATTCTAATGAAGCAAAACGTTTAATTACATCTTCTTTAGATAAATCCTTAAACTCATCCATAATACGCGGAATGTATTGATCTATTTGCTCAACATTAACTTCTACATTATGTACTTTATGTACCAATGAGAATAATTGTTTTTCACAAACATCAAATCCTGTCGGCAATTCAGCTTTGGTAAATTGTTTACCAATAATACGCTCTAACTGACGGATTTTTCCAACTTCTTTAGAGTTGATGATACAGATCGAAATACCTGTTTTACCTGCACGACCTGTACGGCCCGAACGGTGGGTATAACTTTCAATCTCATCAGGTAAAGAATAATTGATTACGTGAGTTACGTTGTTTACATCGATACCACGGGCAGCAACATCAGTAGCAATAAGCAATTGCATGTTACGCTCACGGAAACGTTGCATTACTTTATCACGTTGTTGTTGCGATAAATCGCCGTGTAAAGCATCCGCGTTGTAACCATCTTTAATTAAATGCTCGGCAACATCTTGTGTATCCAATTTGGTTTTACAAAATACTACTGCAAAAATTTCAGGGTTAAAATCTACAATACGTTTTAAGGCAGCGTATTTATCACGGGCACGAACAATATAATATTCGTGTTCAATGTTTACGTTACCTGTATTTTTTGTGCCCATAGTTAATTCTACAGGGTTATCCATATAGTTTTTAGCTATACGGCGAACTTCTGCAGGCATTGTAGCCGAGAATAACCAGGTTTTTTTGTCATCAGGAGTAGTCGATAAAATGTCGTTAATGTCATCCTGGAAACCCATATTTAACATTTCGTCAGCTTCATCAAGCACAACATATTTAACATTCGAAAAATCAATGGCTTTACGGCCAATGATATCCAACATACGGCCGGGCGTGGCCACTACGATTTGTACGCCTTGGCGTATTTCACGTAGTTGTTGCATAATGTTCGCGCCACCGTAAACGGCAACAACGTGGGCATTAGCAACGTTTTTAGAAAAGTTTTTAAGGTCGTTAGCGATTTGTAAGCATAACTCACGCGTTGGGCATAAAATTAATGCCTGCGGTTTTGTTACTTTAAAATCGATTAGTTCTAACAGCGGCAAACCAAATGCGGCTGTTTTTCCTGTTCCTGTTTGGGCCAAACCAACAAAATCATTAGTGCCTTCTAACAGTACAGGAATACTTTGCTCCTGAATAGGCGTTGGAGTTTCAAATCCAAGGTCCTTTACGGCATTAACGACGTCATCACTTATCCCCAATAATTGAAATGGGTTTGTCATTCGTCTTTTATTTATTTAAGCCGCAAAGGTAAGGTTAATTTTTCGTATTTTACTGATAGTTAAGTAAATAGTTTTTTGAGCTAAATAATTGAAAATAAGGAAGAAAGAAATTAGAGGGGATAGGGTGTCGGAAATAGAAAATAGACGAAGGTAAATTAGCAGCGAAATGTTTGCTAATATTTTTAAAATTTGAAAATCAAAACCTGTTCTCTGTGGTTTAAATAAGTCCCGCTTTGCACTGCAATCTTTTACCCCTAAATCCCCTGAAGGGGACTTGGCCTTAAGCCCCCTTTAGGGGTTGGGGTAAAAGTATTTTCGTTTCAATCGGGTTTAAAAGGCAAAAACATCAACAATATTAACGCAACCTCTCAGCAGAGCGTATTAATCTTTCATCTTTATTAATGCCGAAAATCGCCAATACGCAAAATAGAATAGCCAGCGCAGGCATATATGCGCCAACACCGAAAGAAGCACCTTCAATACCGCCCGGAAGTTGTTTCGCGAAAATACTGCACCAAAATGCAAAGCCACCAATCGCAGCGATTGTAAAAATGATTATTCTTTTCTGTAGGCTTCTTTTTCTGAAATTGAAAATATTCATCAAACACATAACCGCAACGGCTATGTTTGTAATTAACAGTGGCAAAAATGTATTAATCATTAATCCCGTTCCGGATTTGCCTGTAACTGTTCGATATAAACCGTTAGTATAAATTTCCGATTCTGAACCACCAATGTTTTTAGTCGCAATCGGCAAGAAAAACATCAAAATTAAAGCAATTGCTGCTAAAAAAAGCCAGATAGATTGTACTCTTTGTATCATGTTAATTTAATAAATTGTACAAATATATATTTAATTCCATTTTGGAAGCTTATCTAATAAAAGGAAAAAGTATTTTTGCATCGCTTTGAATAAAAAACGGTATTTCATACAAATCGCTTACGATGGCAGCCTATACCATGGCTGGCAAATTCAACCTAATGCGGTAACCGTTCAGGAGTTATTGGATAAAGCCATGTCAACTTTTTTCAGACAACCAATTGAAACTTTAGGCTGTGGCAGAACCGATTCAGGTGTGCATGCTACTACATTTTATGCACACTTCGATGTCGAAAACGTCGATCAGGACAAAGTTTTCGCGGCAGTGGCCGGTATAAATGCAATGCTTCCTTATCAAATTGCCGCAAAAAGAATTATTCCCGTAGCCGATGAGGCCCATGCCAGATTTGATGCTGTGGCCAGAGCATACGAATACTACTTTCACTTTGAAAAAGATCCATTTAAATTAAATCGATCGTGGCTGGTAAAAGATAAGTTGGATGCCGAGTTAATGAACCGTGCGGCAAAAGAATTATTAAATTACAGTGATTTTTCGTGTTTCAGTAAATCAAATACCCAAACTTTTACTAATAATTGTAAAATTGTAAAAGCCGAATTCGAAGAACGGAGTGATGGTTTGGTTTTTAACATCCAAGCCGACCGGTTTCTAAGAAATATGGTTCGGGCTATCGTTGGCACGTTAGTTCGGGTTGGTAAGAAAGAAATTGATGTAAAAGATTTTAAAAATATAATCGACAGCAAAAACAGAAGCAATGCCGGGCAATCAGTTCCCGCTTGCGGCTTGTATTTAGTAAAGGTAGAATATCCGTATATAAAGTAAAAATCAGTTGCCGGTTATCGGTTATGGGTTATCAGTCGGGGTGCAAAAAGAATTTTTAGATTAATTTGACCTTTAGGCGGAACAATTTTTAAACAGACAACAGACAAATGGCAGTAACAGGCGAAGTATATAACACAGGATTGCTGAGACGTATTTTTCAATACGTAAAGCCTTACCGTGCCGTCTTTATTTGGTCGGTAATTTTAACAATTTTGCTTGCGGCAATTTCGCCTGTCCGCCCACTCCTTATCGGTTACACTTTAGATAAATTTATTTTTACTGGTAATTATAGTGGTTTGGTAAGCATGACCATCCTCATGGTTTTCCTGCTCATCCTTCAAACAATTATCCAATACAGCCAAACACTTTTAACAAATACATTAGGTCAATCAGTAATCAGAGATTTAAGGGTTGGGGTTTTTAACCACATCACAAAACTTCGGTTGAAGTATTTCGATAAAACGCCCATCGGACAATTAATTACCAGAACTGTATCCGATTTGGAAACCATTGCAGATATTTTTTCTGAAGGCTTAATTTCCATGATAGGCGATTCTCTTCAGGTAATTGTTATAGTTGGCGTAATGTTATATAAAGATTGGCAACTAACCTTGGTTGTGTTGTTACCCATTCCGCTTTTAATAGTTGCTACAAGGAAATTTCAGAAGGCGATTAAGGTCGCTTTTCAGGAAGTCAGAGCAGAGGTTTCGAATTTAAACACATTTTTGCAAGAACATATTTCGGGGGTTTCCATTGTCCAGTATTTTGCCAGAGAGCGGCAGGAATACAAAAAGTTTTATGCGATAAATAAACGTTATCGCGATGCAAATATTCGTTCAAATTGGTACTATTCTATTTTCTTTCCCGTAGTTGAACTAATTTCTGCCATGTCGTTGGGTTTATTAATATGGTTTGGTGCTAAAAGTATCTTTTCTGACCCGATAAATGTAAGTCCCGGCACCATTACTCAATTTATCATGTACTTAGGAATGGTTTATACCCCAATCCGCCAGCTGGCTGATAAATTTAACACACTGCAAATGGGAATGGTAGGGGCTGAGCGTGTATTTAAGGTTCTAGATACTGATGAAAGAACACCAGACTCAGGTATGATAGCGCCTTCGAAATTGGATGGAGATATCGAATTTAAGAATGTTTGGTTCGCTTATAACGACGAAAACTACGTACTTAAAAATTTAACTTTCGAAGTTAAGGCAGGCGAAACTGTTGCCTTGGTTGGCGCAACCGGTGCAGGAAAATCATCAACTATAAATATTCTAAATCGCTTCTACGAAGTTAAAAAAGGTGAAATTACCATTGATGGAATCGATATTCACGATTTTCAACTTGATTATCTTCGCAGTAATATTGCAACTGTTTTACAAGATGTTTTTCTTTTCTCAGATACCATTTTAAATAACATTACTTTAAACAATCCTGAAATTAAAATTGAGGAGGTTGTAAATGCAGCCAAGAAGGTTGGTGCTCACGATTTTATCGAACGTTTACCGGGTGGTTATCAATATAATGTAATGGAAAGAGGGTCAACGCTTTCAGCAGGGCAAGCACAATTGATTTCATTTATAAGGGCTTTGGTTCACAACCCGGCTATTTTGGTTTTGGATGAAGCTACTTCATCTGTAGATACCGAAACAGAACTGCTTATTCAAAAAGCCATCGATAATTTAATGGAGGGTAGAACTTCAATTGTAATTGCACACCGTTTATCAACTATTCAAAAGGCAAATCAAATAATTGTTCTGGATAAGGGTGAAATTAAAGAGAAGGGAACGCATCAGCAATTATTAAAGCTAAACGGTTATTACAAACGGCTATACGATTTACAATTCTCCTCAGAAGGGATTGCGAAAGCTTAAACCTCAATTATCCGAAGGATTTTCTTAATTTAACATCTTCTTAAATCCAATTCGAAGATGAAACCCTTTAAATTATTTGCGGCCATACTTTTCTCAGTTATGGCGTTAAACGCCTCGGCGCAACAGAAAAAATATGTAATGGTTATTCATGGCGGTGCCGGTACCATTTTGAAGAAAAATATGACGCCCGAAAAAGAAGCAGCCTATATTGCTGTTTTAACACAAGCCTTAAAAGTGGGTTATGCAAAAATTCAGGAGGGTAAAACCAGTTTAGATGCCGTCGAAGCGACGATTCATATTTTAGAAAACGATCCGCATTTTAATGCAGGCAAAGGTGCCGTTTTTACCCACGATGGACGTAATGAATTGGATGCCGCAATAATGGATGGTAAAACTTTGATGGCCGGTGCGGTTGCAGGTGTTACCACAATTAAAAACCCGATTTCTGCCGCAAGGGCAGTGATGGAAAAATCAGAACATGTTATGATGGTTGGTTCGGGCGCTGATCAGTTTGCAAAAGATGCAGGTTTGGAAATTGTGGATCCGAAGTATTTTTGGACCAAAGAACGGTGGGATGGTTTGCAACAAGCCATCAAAGAAGATTCTACTAAAGCAGTTTTAGATCATGGAAGTGAAAAATCAGAGCTCTTTGGGAGTAAAAATCACGATTATAAATTCGGAACAGTTGGTTGCGTAGCTTTAGATAAGGCAGGGAATTTAGCAGCAGGAACATCAACCGGAGGCATGACGAATAAAAAATACGGTCGGGTAGGCGACGCACCAATCATTGGGGCCGGCACCTATTGCGATAATGAAACAGCCGGTATTTCTTGTACTGGCTGGGGCGAGTATTATATCCGCAATGTGGTTGCCAAAACCATTTCCGATTTAATGGAATATAAAGGGTTGCCTGTTGCCCAAGCAGCAAAAATTGTATTGGATAAGGTTGGCAAAATGGGTGGCGACGGCGGCTTAATTGCTTTAGATAAAAAAGGAAATATGAGTATGCCATTTAATACTGAAGGCATGTATCGAGGCGCCATCACTGCTGATGGTAAAATTGAAGTTAGCATTTATAAATAATGAAAAAATATTTTCTCGTTGCATTTTTTATAGTCCTCTCTTTTTTAGCGAATGCGCAAAACAAAGGAAGCCTGTTTATTATTGGCGGTGGAAACCGATCGGATCGGTTGATGGAAAAAATGTTGCAAACTGCAAATTTGAAAGCCGGTGATTATATAGTTGTTTTGCCGATGGCGAGCACAATTCCCGATTCGGGCTTTAAAAGTATTTCGGCACAATTAAGCAAAATCGGTGGTTATCCTGTTAAGAATTTTAATTTCAGTAAACACGATGTAAACGATAAAAATCGGATCGATTCTTTGTCAGCCGCGAAGCTGATTTACATCTTAGGCGGCGACCAGAGTCGCTTTATGAAATCTGTTTTAAACACCCCCGTTTACAATGCGATTCACAAAGCGTATAAAAATGGTTCTACTATTGCCGGTACCAGTGCAGGTGCTGCGGTTATGAGTAAATATATGATTACTGGAAAACAACTTTTAGATACCGTTTACAAGGAAACCTTTAATAAACTTTTGGATAAGAATATTGAGTTTGAACAGGGGTTGGGCTTATTGGAAAACACAATAATCGACCAGCATTTCTTAAAACGTAACCGATACAACAGATTGATTTCGGCTTTGGCAGCACACCCTGATTTGATTTGTGTTGGTATTGATGAGCGTACAGCAATAATAGTGCATGGCGATAAAGCTACCGTGGCGGGAGAAAGTCAGGTAGTGCAGTTATCGAAACCGAAAGATTTAAAAATAACCGATAAAGGTTTGATTAAGTTTAATCAGGCCAACTTCGGTATATTCACAGCCGGCGATGTAATTGATATATTACCGTAATCCATTTTACAAACCGGAAAACTAATTCTATTTTTCAAGCCTTAAATTGAGGAAATGATTTCGATAAAATTTATAAAGCAAGTATTTTCCAACTTAACATTTCAGGTTATTGTAGCGATAATTCTTGGTGTGTTTGCAGGTACATACTTTCCGGGCTTTGCGCCAACAGCTAAGCTGATTAGTCAGGGTTTCATAAACCTGATCAGTATGCTAATAGCCCCAATCATCTTCTTTACCATCGTTTTGGGTATTGCGCACATGGGCGATATGAAAAAGGTTGGACGAGTTGGTGGTAAAGCCCTTTTGTATTTCGAAATAGTGAGCACGGTTGCGATAGCAATTGGTTTATTGGTTGCAAACCTTCTTAAACCAGGTGCAGGGATGGTTGCCAAAGTAGGCGATACTACAAAAATTGCCGGTTATGCAGCACAAGCTAAGGATATGAATTGGGCTGAATTTTTTCTCCACATTATCCCGCATAATGTTATTGCGGCATTCGCTGAAGGAAATATTTTGCAAATTCTATTGTTCGCGATTCTTTTTGGTTACGGACTGAATAAACTTGGTGGCGAAGGAACATCCGTTTTAAATGCGTTCGATAAAATTTCGAAAGTATTATTTAAAATAATGAAAGTTATTATGCGCCTGGCGCCAATCGGTGCTTTCGGTGGAATGGCCTTTAGTATCGGTACTCACGGCTTGCAAAGTATTGTTGGTATGGCAAAGCTGATGGGATCTGTTTACCTGACTTGCATTCTGTTTATTTTCGTTATTTTAAATGGAATTTGCAGATATTACAACTTTAGCCTTTGGTCTTACCTTAAGTTTATCAGACAAGAGATTTTAATTGTTTTAGGTACTTCATCTTCTGAATCTGCTTTGCCAAGCATGATGCAGAAAATGGAAGACATCGGCTGCGACAAATCAGTAGTAGGTTTAGTTATCCCAACGGGTTATTCGTTTAATTTAGATGGAACAGCCATTTACTTAGCGATGGCTGTAATTTTTCTTTGCCAAGTTTTTCATGTCGATTTATCTTTAGGTCAGCAGATTACCGTTTTAGGCGTTTTAATGGTTACCTCAAAAGGTGCGGCGGGCGTAACAGGAAGTGGTTTTATTGTGCTGGTTTCTACATTAACGGCATTAAAAATCATGCCTGTTGAACATATTTCTATCTTAATAGGCGTTGATAGATTTATGAGCGAAGCACGAGCCATTACCAATGTTATTGGAAACGGTGTGGCCACAATTGTGATTGCAAAAAGTGAAAATCAGTTTGATCAGGCAAAGTATTTAAAAGCGATTCAGCCCGGTGTTGAGTAAATTTGATTGTTTATTTTTTCTGTGCCGGTAAAAGCAAATATTTCAGTTTATTAAACTGTTTTTCAACCAAATTCCAAGATACCATAGCCACCGCAACTGTTAAACAAAAATAAACAATGAAACAGCTTGCCGACGACGAAATTATGTCGATAAACGCCTTTAATTCTTTTTTGTTAGCGATAAAAAATGATGGATGGGTATAGTAAAAATGACTGTATGCCACATTAAACAGTTTCCAAAACAGAACAGGGATTAAA
>Ga0308164_10002157_pt1 | contig 20357 bp, 20 predicted proteins | sample PhyTR2_FD_201031 | JGI IMG/M metagenome (GOLD analysis project Ga0308164, IMG submission 201031) | Phyllosphere microbial communities from UC Gill Tract Community Farm, Albany, California, United States - DLSLT.R2 | ecosystem: Host-associated > Plants > Phyllosphere > Unclassified | place: USA... | reverse complement strand
CGAATGGCTGGAAATGGATTTGCGCCTGTACTTCATCGCCCAGTTCAGCCAGCGCCTTGTCCAGCGCCCGCAGGCCGATGACGCACCAGGGACAGGAAACGTCGGAAACAAAATCGATTTTCAGTGCAGTGCTCATGCTGGCCCTCGCTCAATCGGCAAAAGCCACACGATACACCTCTGCTCATCCCTTTCAACCGTGCCGGGTTTTACAACTGCGCCAGGCTGCGACCATCTTCGTGCTGCGCCTTCAGGTAAGGCAGCACTGCACCGAGCAATGGGGCCTTGAACGCTTCCTGAAAACGGTGAGCAAGTCCCGGAATCAAACGTAGCTGACTGCCCTGGATATGCGCCGCCACATGCACACCGTGCATCACAGGCAGCAGCGGGTCGGCCGTGCCGTGTACGACCAGCACTGGCAAGCGCAGCCGGTTGAGCAGTTCCACCCGGCTGGGCTCGGCCAGAATCGCCATGATTTGACGCTTGACCCCTTCCGGGTTGAACGCCCGGTCATAGGACACCGCCGCCTGATGCAGCAGTTGCGCACGATCATCCTTGACCTCCGGGCTGCCCAGCGCCGCCAGCAGATCGGCCTGTTGTTCGATAGCCACCTCCCGATTCGGCGCGCCACGGCGGGCCAGAAGCTGCATCAGGGCGGGGCTCGGCATCGGCAGCCCCTGGGCACCGGAACTGGTCATGATCAGCGTCATACTCTCGACCCGCGAAGGGGCAAGATCTGCCAGATGCTGGGCAATCATCCCACCCATGCTGGCACCGAGCACGTGGAACTGCCGAATCTGCAGCGCATCCATCAGGCCCAGCGCGTCATCGGCCATGTCGGTCAGCGAATAAGGCGCGGACACCGGCAGGCCCAGCTTGTAGCGCAGCACTTCATACGTGAGGTTGGCATCGGCAGGCTGTTGCACCCAGGTCGACAGACCGACATCACGGTTGTCGTAACGAATCACGCGGTAACCCTGCTGACAGAGCGCAACCACGACTTCATCAGGCCAGTGAATCAGTTGCCCGCCCAAACCCATGACCAGCAGCAAGGCAGGGTCGGATTCACTGCCGATACTCTGGTAGGCAATACGGACGTCTTTAAGGTCGGCCAAGTGCACAGGAACATTGACATCGCATCGATCAGCCGCAAAGGACTGCAGGCCGCACAAAAGCGCGGCCAGAAAAATTAAAACCCGCATGAAAAACACCAAAAAACAGATCCCCAGTAGGCAACGAGTCTGATGATGTTTTGCAAAGCGCGCTGCCACAGTTACGTGACAATTTGATGAAGGGTGCTCAACGGTCGTTTATGGACCTCAACAGAACCTGATCAGGCACAGGCCAGCAGCAGATTATCGCCAAACCGGGCACGCGCCTCCTGAACCAGTTCGACCTGATCGCTGGCGCTGCCAAGGGACAGTACCTTGTAGGTCGGCAGGCGATCAAACACCGGCGCCAGTTGCTCAGGCACGCTGACGCTGTCGATGTGCAGGCCGGTGACCGGCAACAAGGCGGCTACGCCAAGGTTGTCCTTCAAGTCACCACGGTAGGTCGCGACCAGCTTCTTCAGCGGCGAGTACTGAAGGATGTGGTACGCGCGCTCGAACGCGTTGCGCCATTCCAACGGCAGGTCCAGGGTCAGGATCGGCTCATCGATCTGCACCCACTCGACGCCTCGGGCAGCCAGCCGACCGAAAATCTCGCCATAGGCAGGCAGCAGTCGTTCCAGCAGGTCGAGCTTGTCGAGGCCCTGTTCTGCCTGAGCGAACCAGAGATACGTCAGCGGGCCGATCACAGAGGGTTTGTGCCCCTGTGCTTCGGCGTCATGGGCATCCTTGAGCAGCAGTTCCCAGTCCGGCTGGAAACGCTGGTCCTGAACCAAATGAGGAACCAGCGAAGAAAACTGCTCGGCCAGCCACTGGACTGGAGTGTGTGAAGAGGATTCATCACGCTGCCAGCACGCCTGCAAAGCCTGTTGCAATTCACGGTCAGCGCCGATGCGCAGGGAGTCAGGGGTGTGTGCCAGAGCCATGAGGCGTCCTCCATAAAAGATGGCGCTATTGTCGACAGCCGAAGCATCATGAGACAAACTCATTTTTTTCGTGTTGATCACAAATACTATTCATGGAGCACTGACCGTGCTTGAGATACGCCACCTCAAAACCCTCCACGCCTTGCGCGAAGCCGACAGCCTCGTAGAGGCGGCGGAACGTCTGCATCTGACCCAGTCGGCGCTCTCTCATCAGTTCAAGGAACTGGAAGAACGCATGGGCATGCCGCTCTTCGTGCGCAAGACCAAACCCGTTCGGTTCACCAGTGCCGGACTGCGCCTGCTGCAACTGGCCGACTCGCTGCTGCCTCAGCTTCGCGCTGCCGAGCGGGACATCGCGCGGCTGGCGGGCGGCACGGCGGGTCGTCTGCACATGGCCATCGAATGCCACAGTTGTTTTCAGTGGCTGATGCCGACCATCGACCAGTTTCGTGATGCCTGGCCGGAGGTGGAGCTGGATCTGTCCTCGGGTTTCTCGTTCGCCCCGCTGCCCGCGCTGGCCCGTGGCGATCTGGATCTGGTGGTGACTTCGGACCCGCTGGAGTTACCCGGCATCACTTACGTGCCGCTGTTCACCTACGAAGCGATGCTCGCGGTGGCCAATCAACACGCACTGGCGAGCAGACCCTATGTGGTTCCTGAGGACCTGCTGACTGAAACGCTGATCACGTATCCGGTTGAGCGCGACCGCCTGGATATCTTCACGCGCTTTCTGGAGCCAGCCGACATCGAGCCCGCGCAAGTGAGGACGTCGGAACTGACCGTGATGATGATGCAACTGGTCGCCAGCGGCCGTGGCGTATGCGGCATGCCGCACTGGGCGCTGCACGAGTACAGCTCCCGCGGCTACGTCAAAGGCAAGCGGCTGGGGGAGAAGGGATTGTTCGCAACGCTGTATGCCGGTATTCGCGCCGACATGCTGGACGCGCCCTACATGCGCGATTTTCTGCTGACCGCCAAGGACACGTCGTTCTCGACGCTGGACGGTGTCAGCGCGGTTCGCTGACACCTTGCCTGCAACTCAGACGACCTGGGCCTGCCGCTGCCTGTAGAGCGGCAGAATCAGGTCGCGGGTCAGCGGCGCCAGATGCAGCTCCACGTCAGTCTGCGTGCCGACCCAGATCACTTCCTCGATCTCGGCAGCAGGTATGGCCTGCGCATCGGTCATCACCTCGAATAAATGGCAATGGACCTCAAAGCCAGGCTCATTGGCGGCAGGCGCAGTGAACTCGCCGAGGAACGCGGCCTGTTGCGGATCAATGATCAGCCCCAGCTCTTCTTTCAGTTCTCTGGCCAGTGCCATGGCTGCGGCTTCGCCTGGCTCGATCTTGCCGCCCGGCTGCATGAACGCCTGGGTGCCGCGCTTGCGCACCAGCAGGGTCTTGCCATCGGGGGCGATCAGCAGAGCTGCCGCGATAGTGATGATCTTCATGCAAAAATATCCGTCTTCAGCAGTCGCGACTCGTCGGCGCGTTCCAGGGCCAGCGTGATCAGGCGATCGATCAACCCGGCGTAGGAAAGACCGCTGGCCTGCCACAACTTGGGGTACATGCTGATGGAGGTGAAACCTGGAATAGTGTTGACCTCGTTGATGATGGTGTCGCGCGCTTCGGTAACGAAGAAATCGACCCGGGACAGCCCCGCGCAACCAAGCACCTTGTAAGCGGTCAGCGCGACATTGCGCACCTCGTCGCTCAGATCGACGGCCAGCTCTGCCGGAATCGCGATGCGTGCCTGATCGCCGTTGAGGTACTTGGTGTCGTAGGCGTAGAACTCGTCGTTGGCCACCACTTCACCGCACACACTGACCTGCGGATCGCGGTTGCCCAGCACCGCACATTCCACTTCACGGCCCACAATGCCCTGCTCGATCAACAGTTTGTGATCGAACTGGAAACCCAGCGCCAGCGCGGCCTCGAAACCGGCTTCGTCCATGACCTTGCTGACACCGACCGAAGACCCCTGACTGGCCGGTTTGACGAACATCGGCAGACCCAACTGACCGGCTACCTCAGCAAACTGAATCGTCTGACCGCGGGTCAGCACCACGAACGGCGCGACGGCAATCCCGGCATCGCGCAGCAGACGCTTGGTCACGTCCTTGTCCATGCAGGCAGCCGAGCCGAGCACGTCAGGGCCTACAAACGGAATCGCCAACAGGCGCAGCAGGCCTTGCAGCGAACCATCTTCGCCAAAAGCGCCATGAATCAGCGGAAACACCACGTCGATACGCGCCAGTTGCTCACCGGATTCAACCTCGACGAACTGCCCGTCGGTGCTTCCCGGCAGAAGTGCCAGACGCTTGCCGGCAGTGCTCAGGCTGATCTTTGCCGGGTCGCCCGCGTTGAGCAGGTATTCGTCTTCATCGAATCGCAACCAGTTGCCCAGTTTGTCGACGCCGATCAGGGTCAGCTCATAGCTTTCACGATCAATTGCGTTGATCACGTTGCGCGCGGACTGCAACGAAACTTCGTGCTCGCTGGATTGCCCACCGAAAATGATGGCCACTGACTTTTTCAAAGCGGGTACTCCTGTTTTTCAGGCCGCGAAGATAAAAGCAATTCCCGCCAATAGTCCAGAGGACGAGTGGTCGCAACCCGCATTCCGGGCAAAAAAAATCCCGGTCGGGGGCAATCCTGTGCGGATGGCACCTGACCGGGACGGGTGATGGATCATTGACCTGCCGAAGCGTCTTTCTTGCTGCCGGAACCAAAAGTGGCAAAACGCTTGTTGAAGCCTGCAATCCGGCCTTCGCTGGTGGTCTTGCGTTGCTGGCCGGTGTACATCGGGTGCGATGCACTGGACACGTCGAGAGCGACGTAGGGGTACGTATTGCCGTCGGTGTGCTGCTGCGTGCGCTCCGTGTCGACGGTGGAGCCGATCAGAAAGTAGGCGTCGGCTGCAGTGTCGTGGAACAGCACGGTACGGTATGCGGGATGGATATCGGGTTTCATGGATGCCTCCAGGCAGCAGGTGATTTAAGTGTTATACAGTAACATAACGAAATTTCCAGATGATAATGATTCCTGTCGATACGCTGCATCGGCGGGCTTGATCAAGGCCCGTGATTCACTGCGATTGCTTGCTGGGTACTTCAACAGGACTGACGTCCTGTGCAACCTTTCGACACTGATGGGTTATGTCTAGATGCTGCAGAACGCTTTGCAGGACGTGATCAAGACCAGCCCTCGCCGAACCTCAAAACCGCTTCATGCACAAGGCAGACGAGCTCGGTTTCGTAGCGCTCAACATGAAGGAACAGGCCCTCATCCAGCCTCCACGCTGGACCAGCCTGGAAGGCCGTGAAGAGGTGTATGCAGCCACCGCACGCCTACGGCATCTCAAACCCCGCCTGCTGGAAAGCTGAACGAACGCTGCGGCACAGGCAAAAGCCATCACCGGCACGTCATTTACTGCTCACACCGATAGCGGCAATCCGCTACATTCCAAGGGCGCTCCCTGTCGACCCGCTCGTGCGAGCAGGCCGGGGGCGCAGACACTCCGGCAGCCCCGCATTCCTGCAAGTCGTCACAGGCAGGCGAAGACGGAGCGCCCAGCGCAGAAAACCGCCATTAGTCCAAGGATGTCGTATGAGCCTCTCGCTACTCAGTCGTTATGCCGTTTTCGTCGGATGCGTACTTTTCACACTGTTCAGCCTGCCGCTCTGGCACCACGAGTGGCTATGGCCGTTCACGCTGCTGACCGCCGTCCTGAGCGTCGTGGGCATCATCGACCTGCTGCAGTCACGGCACTCGGTTCGTCGTAATTACCCGATCCTGGGCAACATCCGCTACGCCGTCGAAGCGATACGCCCTGAAATCCGCCAGTACCTGCTCGAGTCCGACAGCGACGCCCTGCCCTTCTCGCGGGCCCAGCGCTCGCTGGTGTACTCGCGCGCCAAGAACGAATCGGCGGACAAGCCCTTCGGCACACTGATCGATGTGTATCAGACCGGTTTCGAATTCATCGGCCACTCCATGCGCCCTGCTCCGTTGAGCGACCCCAACAGCTTTCGTGTGTCGATCGGCGGTCCGCAGTGCTCGCAGCCCTATTCGGCATCGATCTTCAATATCTCGGCCATGAGCTTCGGCTCGCTCAGCGCCAACGCCATCCGTGCGCTCAACAAGGGTGCCAAACTGGGCAACTTCGCCCACGACACCGGAGAAGGCAGCATCAGCCCTTATCACCGGGAACACGGCGGCGACCTGACCTGGGAACTGGGCAGCGGCTATTTCGGTTGCCGCACAGCGGATGGCCGCTTCGACCCCGAGAAGTTCGCGGCACAGGCTACTAACCCGCAGGTGCGCATGATCGAAATCAAGATGAGCCAGGGCGCGAAACCCGGTCATGGCGGCATCCTGCCCAAACATAAAGTGACTCAGGAGATTGCAGATACCCGCGGCATACCCATGGGCGAGGACTGCATTTCGCCGTCCCGGCACAGCGCGTTCTCCACACCTTTCGAACTGATGCAGTTCATTGCACAGCTGCGTGAGTTGTCGGGCGGCAAGCCGGTCGGCTTCAAGTTCTGCCTGGGTCATCCGTGGGAGTTCATGGGCATCGCCAAGGCCATGCTCGACACCGGAATCTACCCGGACTTCATCGTCGTCGACGGGACAGAGGGCGGAACGGGCGCCGCGCCAGTGGAATTCACCGATCACATGGGCACACCGATGCGTGAGGCACTGTTATTCGTGCATAACACGCTGGTTGGCCTGAACCTGCGCAGCCAGATTCGTCTGGGTGCCAGCGGCAAGATCGTCAGTGCTTTCGACATCGCCAGCGTGTTGGCAATTGGCGCCGACTGGGCAAACTCCGCACGAGGCTTCATGTTCGCCATCGGTTGCATCCAGTCACAAAGTTGCCACACCAACAAATGCCCGACCGGCGTTGCGACTCAGGACGCCCTGCGTCAGCGGGCGCTGGTGGTGCCGGACAAGGCCGAGCGGGTGTACAACTTCCATCGCAACACCCTCAAGGGGCTGGCCGAAATGCTTGCGGCCGCAGGCCTCGATAACCCCTCACAGCTGGAAGCCAAACACCTGGTACGACGCATGTCAGCCACGGAAATCAAACTGTTCTCGCAAACCCACGTCTTTCTGCAACCGGGACAATTGCTCAACGGCGTGCAAGACGACAGCTTCTATTCCCGGATGTGGCGCATGGCCCGCGCCGACAGTTTCGAGCCGGCCGATGAAGTGGCGTAGGCCTTCGCCTTTGGCCAGGTACTGCATCTGGAGACATTCTGTAATAGCCTGATTTTGCAATTACCATGATTTAACGCCACCCTGCCGCGCCGCCGAGAGAGACAGACTGGCGGCGCGGAACCTCAGCCCTGTGCGGCTCATCTTATTAGCAACTTTCAAGAGTCCACCGTTATGACTAACGGACGCGATCATCGAATCGACTTCTTTCGAGGCCTGGCCCTGATCTTCATCTTCTGGGATCACGTGCCGGACAACCCTCTGGCCCAACTGACCGTGCGCAACTTCGGCTTCAGTGATGCGGCGGAGATCTTTGTGTTTCTGGCGGGCTATGCGGCCATTCTGGCCTACGGGCGCATTGCACGGCGCGAAGGCCTGCTGGTTGCAGGCGTGCGGATCCTGCGGCGCACTTGGGTGCTGTATGTGGTGCACATCTTTCTGCTGACCCTGCTGATGGGCATCGTGTTCGTCGCCAACAACCACGTTGAAACCCGCGACATGGTGCAGCAGATGGGCCTCGAATATTTCGTCGGCAATCCGCAACAGGCATTGGCCGATGAACTCCTGCTGCGCTTCAAACCCAACCTGACCGACCCGTTGCCGCTCTACATCGTAATGCTGCTTGCCTTGCCGCTGATCCTGCCTTTGATGCTGCGCAAGCTGGAACTGGCGGTGGGGCTGTCGATTGCGCTGTACATGATGGTGCCGCTGTTTGGCTGGAACCTGCGCGCTTACGAAGGCGGCGGTGTCTGGTACTTCAATCCGGTCGCCTGGCAGTTGCTGTTCGTGCTCGGGGGCGCCTGCGCGCTGCGGGCTGAAACGCACGTCGCCAACGAACGCCGCCCGTTGCATCGGCAACCGTTATTCATCGTATCTGCCGTTTATGTGCTGATCGCAGGCGCGCTGACCTTCAGCGAAAAATGGCCGGGCCTGCACACAGCACTGGTGTCGATGCTGCAACTGGAAGCCTTCTACCCCATCAGCAAGACCGACCTCGCACCGGTTCGCCTGCTGCACTTCCTGGCGCTGGTCTACGTGGTTGCCCGCCTGCTGCCCACCACCAGTACCTGGCTCGATAACTGGCCCGCCCGCCAGGCCTGCCGCATGGGCCGCTACTCACTGGAAGTCTTCTGCCTGGGCGTACTGTTGGCGCCGCTGGCCGACATGGCCAATGCCCTGGCGGGTGACACCTGGCCGATGCAAGTGACCACCGCAGTGATCGGGTTAGGACTGATGATGCTCATGGCCAACGGACTCGAACTCAACAAACGCTTCGACAAAGCGCCCCGCCTGTTGCCCACCTGAGAACAGCCTCACACTCGACAGCCCTCTCGGAAGTTTCCTACTGCTTTATCAGGCCAAGTTTTTCTGAACATGGCCGCTATCCGGTATGAACTCAACAGGAGGGTAAAGCCTTGAATATAGATGCAGTCACACGTCATATGAACACTTCGCAGACTACTGCAATGGCACGGGACCTGGAGCTGGGCATGGTTGGCAGGGCTATTCGAGCAACGGCAGTTACGGCTGATACGATTGATACCTCCGCAACGAAAGAAAAGCCGTTTTATGAGTATCAGAAAGAACCCTGGCTTTCAGAGCCGGTGAATCCGCTGGTTACCAATCGCGAGCAATACGTGGCACATGAGAAAACGTTAAACGCTATAGATTTGAGGCTCATGCAAATCACTTATGACGCTTACAGAAAAGAGCTGATTGAGATACACCCGGATCTAGCAAACAAAAAATTTGGCTTCACGCTGGACAAGGACGCCTCCCTGAAGATCATCGATCACGATAACAGCCTCACCGAGGCCGACAGAGCGGTACTGACAGAATCTATCAATAATTTTCAAGAACTAAAAAGCATGGTCCAGGCGAATGCAAAAATGCTCATGAAATTGGTGGACCACGATCACGAAACCTTTGAGAGTCGATACGATCTGAATATCGAAAACTTTCATAGCATTATAGATTACGACAAGATCCTGACCGTCGGCATTAACCAGATGGAAAATGAATGGGTGTGGCAAATTCAGAGCCATGCTGAGAAAATCAGCCCTTCATATCTCTCTGTAACTGCATAAGGGGTCTGGCGGGACTTCAGTCCCGCCAGACCCCATGTCCAATCAATTGTTGGGTGCGACTGTTTTCAACACCGTCTGGTCACAGATATGGCCAAGGAATAGCCAGTCAGAAATTGCGGGCACTGGGTTCAGGTAATAATCCGTTACCACATAACCACCGACCTTGTAATGACTTCTCCACGTATTAAATCCCATCTGCTTATGGACAAAGTCCTTGGCCTGCTTTCCACCATAACATCGGCCCAACTCTATACGCTGCGATATGAGGCCATTAGCATCACTCGCAAATACGTCCTCAATATTCAGCTCTCCCTGCCCAAAGCGGAGCCAAAAACCAGCGACGCCCCCTTCCAACGCAGCACTTTTCGTATCAGTAAATCTCACTTCTAGCACAGCGTCCTTATAGACCTGAGTGGCCAACCAGTTAGGTTCTGTGTAACCACTGGGTATCCTTATGACGCCAGGTTCATCAAACAGGTCAAAGCTTTTCAAGACAGGATAGGAGCCCAACACAAGCGAATAGGCAAGCTCGTTCGGTATTACCTGGTGCCTGGCGGTGATTCGGACGATGACACTGGCACCAAGGCTCAAGTTGGAAAAAACCTTGGTCGCGGTATGTTGGACGACCCACTCGTTATTTTCGTAGTATTCAACGCTCCATGCCTTGCTGGCAGGATCTCCACTTGGAGAATGCAGCAGTACGTCCTGACCTCGCTCTGAAACAAATCCGTAGTAATGGACGGGAGACGTATGCGTTAATGAATCCATACCGGAATTGAGCTTATCCGGAAGCACAGTAAACTTCGGCTCAACGACCACTGGCCCGTCACCGGTCTTCATTTCCTCGGTGTCGTCAGCTACGGCTACCACGGCCTGGTCTAGCATGGCAGGATTTGCGTTTACACCCGCCCCAATAGTTGCAGCACACACCGCAGACAACAGCCAAAGACAGGCATATTTTTTTCTTGCTTCTTTCATGAGTATTCTCTCGATCAATTCAACAGGGCTGGATGCCACTGATGGAATCGACGTAATAGAAAGCCAACACACCAGTCAACCCAGTTCAAATAAACAAGAAAACTCCTACACTAATTTCAACCGTCAGATGCTTTAGGAAAAATCCCACAACATTATCAGGCAAAGTTTTTCAATCCGAGGCCGTTAGCAAGTCAAATGATCAACAGGAACATCTGACGTGCAAATCAACGCTGCGACACCGAACCTTCCACTCGGTTCTACCGTCATCAAAACGGGCGTTTTCAACCCGCCAGCCATTGAACTGCCAAAACCGCTGCCAGCGCCGGATAACGCTGTCCGCGACCCGAATGAGGAGTTTTACCATTACGAAAAAGCGCCTTGGCTGACCGAACACGCCCAAGGCGATATGGACAACTACCTCATGCATATTTCCAGTGAATTTTTCGAAGTTAGCCGACAAAAATTCTTGGAAAAGGAAATCGGGAGATTTGAAAAATCCGCCTGCAGAATGTTCGACGACTTTCACGATTTCAAGCAGCAGCTTTCATACCTGAACCCGGAGCTTGCCAAAAAACACTACGGATTCACACTCGGCTTCGATGAACACATCAAGGTGACCGACCCGGACGGTGTATTGACGCCCGCCGAGCATACTTACCTCACCGAGGAGCTTAACAAGCGTCAGCCGCTCAAGGATGCGCTGGTCAACAACGCCAAAAGCATCATGACGCTGCTGGACCATTACCCGGAAAAATTCGGCACCGAGCACACACTCAATCTTGAAAGCTTCAGCAAGGTTATCGATTACGGCCAGGTATTCAGCCGCAACACCATCGGCAACTTCATGGACACCATCATCTACCAGATCGAACGTAATGCCCCTAAACGCGAGGTCGTGGAGGGCGCACAGGTGGATGTTCACGTTTGAATTGAGAAAGGCTTCACAACGAAACATCGTTTCGGAAATGCCCTACAGGGTTATCAGGCCAAGCTTTTAAATCTACTGCCGTTATCAAGGAAGCGTCATCCATTCAGCAAGGAGCGAGACATGAATATCAACAGCACTATTGCAATGCCATTGAAACCTTACATGCCAGCGCCTGACCGTGTGCGTCAGGCGAACGAACCGGCACCATCCGACGTACTGACGGATCAGCAAAAGAAAGAAGCTTTTGCAAAAGAGTTTTACACGAAGGAGGAAGAGCCATGGAAGGGGAAGTTCTTCAGATATAGCGATGACACCGTAAAAAATGAAATGCGCGAGATGACGAAAGAGCAGTATTTAACTTTTGCGAGAATGGAGGCTAGCATCGAACTCAGCAACCAATATTCATTTTTTTGCTACTTCAAAGAACATATTTTAGATGCGCGGCCTGACCTGGCAGAGAAAAGCTTCAGCTTCACTCTTGGCGACGACGCGGAGATCAAAATACTGGACTCCGGAAAAAGTCTGAGCGATGACGACTTGAAGTGGTTGACCAGAGCCATCAACTCCGACGTCGACTTCAAAAGCTCGGTCAGACAAGGTGCGAAGCTTATCATGAGCCTCGTTGACCACGACCCGAAAAATTTTTCGGGGAAAACCAACCTTACCCTTTTAAACTTTCAGGATATTGTCGACCTCGGGAAGGTATTCTCATGCCCAATCGACATAACGGAAGGATGGATGAACCAAGTGAAGGAGCATGATAAGAAGAACCGTGATTCCCTGATAGACACCTACGCTTAGGTGTCCGAGAAAGGGTGCTTTTCGGTCAAAAAACTCACAAAGCAATCATTGATAGATAGTCACGCTTAACTTGAGAAAACGGTCACACCACAGCGCACTCTCGGAAATGCCCTACAGGGTTATCAGGCCAAGGTTTTGAATTCACTGCCGTTATCAAGAAAGCGTCATCCATTCAGCAAGGAGCGAGACATGAATATCAACAGCGCTATTCCAATGACTATGAAACCTTACATGCCAGCGCCTGACCGTGCACCTCAGACGACCGAACAGGTGCCATCCGACGTAATGACGGATCAGCAAAAGAAAGAAGTCTTGGCGAAAGAGTTTTACACAAAGCAGGAAGAGCCTTGGAAGGGACAATTTGTCAATTGCGGGGACAACATAATAAAAAACGAACTGCGCGAGATGACGAAAGAGCAGTATTTAACTTTTGCAAGCATGGAGGCTAGCATTGAACTCAGCAACCAATACTCATTTTTTTGCTACTTCAAAAAACAGATTTTAGATGCGCGGCCTCACCTGGCAGAGAAAAGCTTCAGCTTCACTCTTGGCGACGACGCGGAGATCAAAATACTGGACTCCGGAAAAAGTCTAAGCGATGACGACTTGAAGTGGTTGACCAGAGCCATCAACTCCGACGTCGACTTCAAAAGCTCGGTAAGACAAGGTGCGAAGCTTATCATGAGCCTTGTTGACCACGACCCCAAAAACTTTTCAGGGAAAACGAACCTCACCCTTTTTAATTTTCAGGATATTGTCGACCTCGGGAAGGTGCTTTCAGACCCAATCGACATGACTGAAGGATGGATGAAGCAAGTAAAGGAGCATGACGAGAAAAACCGGGACTCCCTGATCGATACCTACGCGTAGGATTTCCAAAACGGCGCTCCGCAAGTGAGAAGCTCGTGGAGCAACCATTGATAGATAGCACGCTTAACTTGAGAAAACGGTCACACCACAGCGCACTCTCGGAAATGCCCTACAGGGTTATCAGGCCAAGGTTTTGAATTAACTGCCGTTATCAAGGAAGCGTCATCCATTCAACAAGGAGCGAGACATGAATATCAACAGCGCTATTGCAATGCCATTGAAATTTTACACGCCAGCGCCTGACCGTGCGCCTCAGACGACCGAACCGGCGCTGTCCGACGTACTGACGAATCAGAAAAAAAAAGAAGCCTTGGCGAAAGAGTTTTACACAAAGGAGGAAGAGCCTTGGAAGGGAAAGTTTTTTTATTACGGGGATGACATAATAAAAAGCGAACTGCGCGAGATGACGAAAGATAACTATTTAGGCTTTGCGGAACTGGAAGCCAGCAATGAATTCAGCAAGCAATATTATTTTTTTCATAAATTAAAAGATCAGATTTCAGATACGCGACCTGATTTGGCAGATAAAAAATTTAGTTTTACCCTTGGCGACGACGCGGAGATCAAAATACTGGACTCCGGAAAAAGTCTGAGCGATGACGACTTGAATTGGTTGACCAGAGTCATAAATTCCGACGTCGACTTAAAAAGCTCGGTCAGACAAGGCGCGAAGCTCATAATGAGCATCATTGACCACGACCCCAAAAATTTCTCAGGAAAAACCAACCTCAGTCTTTTGAACTTTCAGCACATTGTTGATCTCGGGAAGGCACTTACCGACCCACACAGCCTGATGGAAGGATGGATGAAACAAGTAAAGGAGCATGATGAGAGGAATGGCAACTCCCTGATAGACACCTACGCTTAGGTGACCCAAAAAGGGCGCTCCGCAGCGAGACGGAGGCGCCCTTTTTAATATTTACGGCCTTGTGTGCAAATTGGTTAGCCAGCGCTTACACAAATGTCCTAGCGTAAACGTGTAAACTTTGTCTTCCAGACGACCTGTTAAAATATTGCTAGCACTGTAATCCCCCTTCTCGTAACGCGTACTCCACGTGAGCCTTGTCTTGTCGACGTTTTCATAAATGCCGTTTGCAAGCCAACCTCCCTCACAACGCTTGAATTCAATCAGTTGTGATATTTTTCCTTCCTTATCGGATATAAAGACTTTGTCAATCTTTTGTTTAGTGCCCGTAGTAAGTGAGAACTTCAGTTGCCCACCCTCCAACGGATACGCCTTACTGTCCGTAAACGTCGCCTCCAGCGTTACCTCTTTGAACGCCTGAGTCGCAAGAAATCCGTATACGTTATCCTGAAAAGCCGAAATCGGCAAAATGCCTTTCTCGTTGAGCAGGTCGTAATTCATGCGAGGAAACGACCCGAACACGATCCTGTATTCCCCGTTTTCAAATACGCCCCCTTCAACGGCAAGGACGCGGACGTTGACCTGAGAACCGGGGTTCAAGTCAGATATCTTGTAAGCGCCTGCATGTGTTTTAGGCTTCCACGCGCCGCCGTCAGTCTGATATTCAACGGTCCAGCGTTTGTTGTAATAAATACTGGGCGTGGTCAGCAATACATCTTGACCACGAATCGCAGTAAAGCTGTACTGATGGACCGCCGAGGCATTCTCAAGTGTCTGAGTGATATCGTGAATCTTGTCGGAGAGCACGACCACGCCTGGAGTTTCCGCACGCAGCGTCGATGTTTCCTGTTGAGCATCCGGCACAGCACCTGCAACATCGCTTTCGCCCTGTGCAAATGCATGGCAGGACATCGCCAGAAACAGTCCAGACAAGAGCAAGCGGCCTGTAGCGCTTTTATTGTTATCCATCTTAAATCCTCAGCTTCAATCCGTTAATTTATGTCAGGCATCATTGCCACTGACTGCCTGGACGTAATCAGTTGAGTCGCTGAAGATCAATACCAAAAACAACTTTACGGAAACATCCTACACATTAATAACTCGCAATTTTATATATATACCGCACATCGGCCTTTTCTGGTTTCCACTGGCTCGAATCTGGCTGACTGCCCCTTAACGCCTGCAACGCCCTCTAAATTCCTCCTGACAATTTCTCCTGCAATCCCGCCCAGCGTCTAAGCTTGTCTCAGGTGCGTTAACAGGGTGACGGGCCATCGACTATGGGCGTATTCAGGCATTCCGATAGCAGGCAAGATGTGATTTCCGCTGACCGTCAGGATGACCCACGCGCGCCGAAGCATCCCCCTCGTAAACGTTACGGATGGCGGGTGTTCTGGGTGGTCGTGGCATTGGGAGGTGTAGCGCTGGGTGCAGCGGTGGCGGTCGAGAGCCGCAGTTCCAGGCTTCAGGCCCGGGAGTTCAGCCGTTTTGCCGCCAACCTCAGTTACTCGGTGCAGCCTGGACCGAGCACGGATGTCGTGTACCCGGGTGACGGGCCTTTCGACAAACGTCTGGGATATTCCTCGCTGGACGACTTCCTGCCGCGTCTGCTGAAGCGCGATTACGTGATCACCCGACAGGCGCGCTTTTCCCCCGAGTTGATGCGTTACAGCCAGCGCGGTTTCTTTGTGCCCTATCAGGAAAAGATTCAGGCGGGGCTGTCGATCACCGACTGCCGGGGCGCGCCACTGTATGAGTTCCGCTATCCACAGCAGTTTTACCCAGCCTTCGCCGACATTCCGCCGGTGGTGGTGCACAGCCTGCTGTTCATCGAAAACCGCGACCTGCTCGACCCGCAGCAGCCGCTGGCCAACCCGGCAGTGGACTGGCCGCGCTTTGCCAAGGCGGCGTGGTCGCAGGTCGCGAGAATGCTGTCACTGCCCGGCCAGTCGGCAGGCGGCAGCACGCTGGCCACGCAGCTGGAAAAGTACCGTCACTCGCCGGACGGGCTGACGCAATCGGGCTCGGAGAAGATCCGGCAGATGATCTCTGCCAGTGTCCGGGCCTACCAGCCGGGCGCGCAGACGCTGGAAGCGCGCCAGCATGTGGTCCGGGATTACCTCAACAGCGTGCCGCTGTCGGCCGTGCCCGGGCATGGCGAGGTACACGGTCTGGCCGAGGGGTTGCGGGTCTGGTTCGGTGCGGACTTTGCCAGAACCAACGAAATACTCGCGTCCAGTCCTGCCGACAGCAAAGGCCTGGCCGAGAAGGCGCTGGCGCTGCGCGAGGTGCTGTCACTGGTGATTGCCCAGCGCCGCCCTTCTCACTATCTGGCCAAGGGTCGACTTGAACTGGCAGAGCTTACCGACAGCCACATTCGCTTGCTGGCGCAGGCCAACGTCATCGATCAACCCCTCGCCGACGCAGCGCTGGCGGCGACGGTCACCTACCGTGACTGGGTGCAGCAGCCGACGATTCAACCGATCGAAACCAACAAGGGCATCAGCGTTGCGCGTACCCGTCTGTCGAACCTGCTGAATCGGCCCCTTTACGATCTGGACCGTCTCGACCTGTCGGCCACCAGCACCCTGCACGGCCAGTTGCAGACTCAGGTCAGCCAGTACCTGCGTGATCTGGCTGACCCGGAGTTTGCCCGCAGCATGGGGCTGATGGGCGAGCGGCTGTTGTCGCCGGCCAGCACCGCGCAGGTGCGTTACAGCTTTACCCTTTTCGAGCGCGGCGCCGACGGCTCGCGGGTCAGGGTGCAGACCGACAGCACCGACCAGCCCTTCGACATCAACGAGGGCAGCAAGCTGGAGCTGGGTTCGACCGCCAAGATGCGGGTGCTGACGACCTATCTGGAAATCATTGCCGAGTTGCATGGGCGCTACGCAGACATGAGCGTTGCGCAGCTGCGAAAAATCCCGATTGAAGAACCGGATCGCCTCACCCGCTGGTCGGTAGATTATCTGCTGCAGAACAAGGACCGCGACCTGTCGAAGATGCTTGCGGCGGCGCTGGACCGTACCTACTCGGCCAGCCCCGGAGAAGCCTTTTTCACCGGCGGCGGTATGCATCGCTTCAACAATTTCAGACATGAAGACGATGGACGCATCCCGACCTTGCGCGAATCGCTGCGCGAGTCGATCAACCTGCCGTTCATTCGCCTGATGCGCGACGTGGTGCGCTACAGCACCTATCAGGCGCCCAGCAATAGCGCGGCGTTGCTCAAGGACGACGACAACCCGCGTCGTCAGGAATACCTGAGCCAGTTCGCCGACCGTGAAGGCACTGTGTTCCTTCTGCGTTTCTGGAAACGCTACAAGGACAAGACCACGCAGGAACGCCTGGACACCTTTCTGGATGGCATCCACCCCACTGCCATTCGCCTGGCTGCCGTGCATCGTTACCTGCTGCCGGGCGCCGACCGCACGACCTTCAATGCCTTCGTCCGTGCGCACCTTGAAGACCCGAGAGCGACGTCGAAACTGACCGAAAAGCGTCTGGCGGATCTGTATGACAGTTACGGCCCGGGCGCGTATGACCTGCCCGATCAGGGCTATGTCGCGCGGGTGCATCCGCTGGACCTGTGGCTGGTGGGCTATCTGCTCAAGCATCCCGACGCGCAGTTCAAGGACGCCGTGGCCGCCAGCCGTTTCGAGCGCCAGGAAGTCTATGGCTGGCTATTCAAGAGTCGGCACAAGGGTGCGCGCGACAGCCGTATCCGTACGATGATGGAGGTCGAGGCGTTTCTGGACATCGAGCAACGCTGGCAGCGCGTGGGTTATCCGTTCGACCATCTGGTGCCTTCGCTGGCAACCGCCATCGGTAGCTCCGGCGATCGTCCGGCCGCACTCGCCGAGTTGATCGGGATCATCCAGAACGATGGCGTCCGCCTGCCCGCAGTACGCATCGACAGCCTGCATTTTGCCGCCGACACGCCTTATGAAACCGAACTGACCATCAACCCGGAACTGGGCGAGCGCGTACTGCCGTCCGAAGTGGCCGCAGCCATGCGTGAAGCGCTGTCGCAAGTGGTGGACGGCGGCACCGCGAAACGCGTGCAGGGCACGTTCAAAATGCACGACGGCAGCGTGCTGGCGATGGGCGGCAAGACCGGCACCGGGGATAACCGGATAGAGAGCATCGGCGCAGGCGGACGCATCCTCAGCTCGCGGGCCGTCAACCGCACGGCGACGTTCGTGTTCTACATCGGCGACAACCATTTCGGTACGCTGACGGCTTTCGTTCCAGGCCGTGCTGCCGAAGGCTTTCGCTTCACCTCGGCTCTGCCAGTGCAAGTCCTCAAGGGCATGGCGCCGATATTGACGCCCTATCTGGAAGACCACGGCAAGGCGATGTGCAGTTCGCCATCTACCGGAGAACTCACAAGGACGTGAGTCCGCTACCGTTCGTCATCCTCTTTTGCAGAACCATTTAGATATATCTTAAGCTATATCTAACTTGCACAGAGAGAGATGAAGACCATGCGTGATGACGCTCATCACCCCCACCCTCGCCCCCCACACGCTCGTGAAGACCGAGACGGTTTTGAAAAACGTCCCGGCCGTGAACGCGGTGGACGTGGCCCGCGCGTGTTTGCCCCGGGCGATCTGAAATTACTGCTGCTGGCGCTGATCGCCGAGCAGCCTGCCCACGGCTACGACCTGATCCGCAAGATCGAAGGTCTGTTCGACGGGGCCTACTGCCCGAGCCCCGGCGTGATCTACCCGACCCTGACCTTTCTGGAAGAAAGCGAGCTGATCACCGGCGACGCTCAGGCGGGCAAGAAGCTGTATACCGTGACCGACGCCGGTCGCGCGTCCCTGCTGGAACAGACCGTTGCACTGGACGGCGTACGCACCCGCATCGAGGTCAGCAAGCGCTCGCTACGCGGGCATGACCGTCCCCCGGAAATCCACGAAGCGGTGCACAACCTGCGCCACGCCATGCACATGCACGATGGCCGCTGGAGCCCGGAAGAAATCATTCGGGTCCGCGACCTGCTCAACAACACCGCCAAGGCCATCGTCGATGGGCCGCAATCAGCCTCGGAGCCGTCGCAATGACTTCAGACCACACGACTCAGGAACAATCGATCCACCGCGTCATGCATGAAATCAAACGTCGCAAGCTAAAAGTGCTGCGCGTGACTCAACTGACGCCGCTGATGCGCCGCATTACCCTGCAAGGCCCGGAGCTGAGCGGCTTCATCAGCCTGGGCACCGACGACCACGTCAAACTGTTCTTTCCACGCACGCCCCAAGAGCAGGAGGCGCTGGAAACCCTGGCGCCTGGCAGCGACAAGGACGCGCCACGCCCACCGATGCGTGACTACACGCCGCGTCGCTATGACGAAGCCACGGGCGAGCTGGATATCGATTTCGTGCTGCATGGCGAAGGCCCGGCCGCCACTTGGGCAGCCCAGGCTGAACCGGGACACTTCCTGCACATTGCCGGCCCCAAGGGTTCGATGGTGGTGCCGGACATGTTCGACAGTTACCTGCTGATCGGCGATGAAACCGCCATTCCGGCCATCGCCCGTCGTCTGGAGTCGCTGCCGGCCAACCGCGCTGCGCTGGTGGTGGTCGAGGTGGCGAACGAACAGGAGCAGCAAGTGTTCCAGAGTGCGGCGCAGGTCGATGTGATCTGGATCGTGCGCGGCGAGCAGAACCTGATCGACGTGACGCGTCGCCTGGAAATGCCCGAAGGCAGGCTCTACGCCTGGGTGGCCACGGAATCCGGTCTGTCGCGCAAACTGCGTCGGGTCTTGCTGGAGGAGTTCGGGCTCGACGAAGCGTTCGTCAAGGCCGCCGGTTACTGGAAACTGGACGGCGAAGACGCGTAAATCGAAATGGTCTGGCGCGCTCGGCTGCGCCAGACCACGCAGCGGTCCTCTTCATTTCTGACGACGCGACGCCCAGCGATCCATACCCACCAGTATCAGCGCGATCACCACGAACCCCAGCAACACACCCAGTGCGTTGATGAATGCCTTGGTGAAACCGATCGTGCCGATATCGATGAACGGGTACATGTAATCGCCGATCACATCGCCGCGCAGCAGGATGTAGGCGAAGTACACAATCGGGTACAGCGCCCATAAAAACACATGCTTCAGGCGCAACAGCCCCTTGGGCACGCACAGCCACCAGTACGCCAGAAAGGTCAGCGGCATCACGTCATGCAGCAATTCGTCGGCGATGAACTGCCAGCCTTGCGGGTGCCATAAATGGCGCAACAGGATGTTGTAGGCAATGCCGACCACGGCGATGCTCACCGCGATGCCGCTGCACACCACAGGATCGCGAAAGAACCTGTGCCCCGCCGACTGCCGCTTGCTGAGCGCACAGCTCAGCGCGACCGCCACCAGCGTATTGGTGAGCACGGTAAAGAAGCTGAAAAACCGGACCAGCCCTCCCAGCAGACTGGCGTGATCCATCCAGCGGCCGATCAGAATCAGATACAGCTGAATCGCAAGCCCCGACCAGCCCAGACAGGCGGCCAGCAGGAGGATGTAACGCTGCCGTTGGGAACGAGGCAGGTGGTGACTGTGCATCGGTGTGCTTCCTTG
>Ga0308164_10002156_pt1 | contig 20360 bp, 16 predicted proteins | sample PhyTR2_FD_201031 | JGI IMG/M metagenome (GOLD analysis project Ga0308164, IMG submission 201031) | Phyllosphere microbial communities from UC Gill Tract Community Farm, Albany, California, United States - DLSLT.R2 | ecosystem: Host-associated > Plants > Phyllosphere > Unclassified | place: USA... | reverse complement strand
GTGTGCATCGGCGTCGGTGCAGTGATTGCTGGGATCTGGATAGCGACGCGGGCGAATGACGTGGCCGCCCGTAAAGTGCCATAAGCGCGTTGATCCAGCGTTGCCGTGGCGCTGGTGACGGCACAACGATCAGACGGTGCAAGTTGCTGCCCAAGGGAATTATGCATACCGCCGGTATCGGACACAAAGCTGCTCTAGGTCAACCATGACCGGTGTCTGCTTTGCAGCGGTAGCTGTCGTTGAAGTCGCCCTGATGAATGACTCTGAGCAGCCTGCAACCGGACATCCGTGAGAACCAAGGTCACCGCCGTTTACGTGCGGTCACTGAGCGTCGCAGACGCGGTCTTCTTTACACCTCGGGCATGTTCACCGCCCAACCCACGCGACGGCTGGGCGATCAGCAAGAGCATCGACCCAGCCCCCAAAAGTGGCAGAGAGGACCGTGGCGAGGGTTTCGGCTGCCCGAGCCGCCACAGCTCCATTCTGGCCCGCCATGGGCAGTCCGGGAGCCGCCTGCAGGCTTTTGGAGCTTTGACCAAGCTTGTATCTGCCCCCCATCGTTACCGGCGTTCGGTACGACCTGCCACTGCTTTAGTGCAACAGGTGTACGCCTGCCGGCAGATCTGATCACAGCGCCTGCTGCCCTATGAGGGTGTCTGAGCAAGCAGCATGCCGAAATCTGTCCGCAAGTCCTTCGCCAGTCAGCGCGGTAGCGCCTGAGACCGCGATGCCAACTGCCGGGCCAGTGCATCCCGAGCCCGACTTGCCGATCCTGCATCGACCTTTTCAACCAGAACTTGCGTCAACTGCTTGAGCTGCGCAGTGGTGATGCCGACGTTCATGCTAAAGCCCAGGTGCGCCTGAAGCTGCGCCTCGACGCCAGGGAGCGCGGACAGCATGCCAACGGTGGCGAGCTCGCGACTTTGCCAGTCGAGATTGTCACGTTCGAAAATAGCACCGAAGAGATGCTGCTTCAGATACTGGTCCACCGCAGGCACGAATTCATAAACGGCCGACTTCGAAGGGGCCCCCAAAATTCGGGTCTGGTTGGCGGTACCTGCTGCCAGCAGTGCGTCGCCCTGCGGAATGGGTCGTGACGGCGTTTTGCCCAGCTGATCCTGCACGCCACGTTGCTTGCGTGCTTCGAGCACATTCATCAACTCGTTCAGGGCGTTCAAGCTGCGTGGAAATCCTGCGTAGGCGTACAGCTGAAGCAGCACCTCCTTAATGTCATTCACAGTCAGTCCTGCATCCAACCCTTGGTTCAGCGATGTAGAGAGACCGGCCATGTCACCGGCTGCGCCGAATGCCGCGATCGGGACGATGGTCTGCTGGCGAACGGACAGGGTTTCCGATGGCGCCTCTTGCCGTGGCGCGGCCGTGCCCTGAGCTGACGCAACGGTGGTGGCTTGAGCAGCCAGAAGACCGAATGCCATTGCCACGCCAACCTGGGTCAAGCGCTTAACGTGCCGTGAACTGTTCATCGCTGACTTTCTCCATCCATTCCACATTTTTCCCATCGAGCGACCCCGACACAGCAAGGTGTGTCATCGCGGTCGTGGGCGCGGCGCCATGCCAGTGTTTCACCCCGGGGGGACACCACACGACATCACCAGCACGAAGTTCCTGAACAGGCTTACCCCATTCCTGGATGCGACCGACACCCGACACCACCACCAGACGTTGCCCGGCCGGATGCGTGTGCCATGCAGAGCGGGCACCGGGCTCAAAAGTGACATATGCCCCGCTCGCAGTAATTTGCGGATTGGCAGGCCACAGTTGCTCGACTCGCACACGACCCGTGAAAGTTGCGTCGGGTCCGACCGCAGCAGGTGTGCTGCCTGCTCGAACGAGCTGCTGCCCGCCAGACTGTAGAGCGGCAGGTTCGGTTGCGCCGGCCATACAAGCCTGCGCGATCGCGAGGCTGCCAACAACCCGCCGTAAACATGTTTTCACATCAACTCCTTGCATCAGTGCCTGGACTTTATGGAGAACTGATTCGTTCGAGAAGATGGCAAAATCGGGATGCTCATGTGCAAACCACTCACCAATGCCCAAAGCAAACCTCAATGACCTGCAGGCCTTCGTGGTGGTCGCGCGCGAGCGCAGCTTCACCCGAGCCGCTGCGCACCTTGGCCTGTCGCGTTCGGCGTTGAGCCACGCAATGTTGACGCTGGAGGCGCGCTTGGGGGTACGCCTGCTCACACGCACCACTCGCAGTGTTGAAACCACCGAAGCCGGCGCCAAGCTGCTCGCCACAGTCGCGCCATGCCTGCAGGAGATCGAGGTAGAAATTAACCAGCTCAGCGCGATGCGCGACAAGCCGGCCGGCATGGTGCGCATCACCGCGCATGACCACGCCATCGGCACCGCGCTTTGGCCCCGCTTGATGCCCTTGCTCAAGCAGTACCCCGACATCCAGATTGAGTTCAGCGTCGATTACGGCTTCACCGACATCGCGGCACAGCGCTTTGACGCCGGCGTGCGCGTGGGCGACCGCATCGACAAAGACATGGTGGCCGTGCGCATTTCGCCAGACATGCGGATGTCGGTGGCAGCCTCGCCCGACTATTTGCAGGGCAACACGCCGCCCAGGAAGCCGCAGGACCTGACCGAGCACCGATGCGTGAACCTGCGCCTCCCAACACGCGGCAACCTGTACGCATGGGATTTCGAAAAGGGCAAAAAGTCGGTCAACGTGAAGGTTGAAGGGCAGACCGTCTTCAACAACACGGCTCTGATGCTGCAGGCAGCGCTCGACGGCCTGGGCTTTGCCTACGTCCCCTTCGACCTAATGAAGCCGCACATCGACGCAGGGCGCCTAGTTCCGGTGCTGGAGGACTGGTGGCCGACCTTTCCCGGTTATCACCTCTACTACGCGAACCGGCGACAGATCGCGCCGGCGTTGACGTTGGTCATCGAAGCGCTCAGGTACCGCCCCCCTGAGCGCCTCTCTGCAACAGCGAAGCGCTGAACCGCCGCGCCTCCAAGGAGTGAAGCGGCTCGCCGCAGGTGACGACGTTGAGCGCGCAGTTCGGATGATGACGCAGTAGCTGTAGCCACTCAAGTTCCAGCGAGTGGCAACCCTAGGCTTCGCTCCAAACTGCGCACTGCTACAAGAGTTTTTCAGGTGTAATCGGCAGATCGCGCACCCGCTTTCCGGTCGCGTGATAGATCGCGTTGGCGATGGCGGCGGGAATCCCCACCATGCCCAGCTCGCCCATGCCCTTCACGCCAAGCGGATTGACGATGGTGTCTTCCTCCTCGACGAAGATGGTTTCGATGGCGTGAATGTCGGCGTTCACCGGTACGTGGTAATGCTGCAGGTTGGCGTTCATGATGCGGCCGTAGCGGTGGTCGATCTCGGTCGCTTCTTCCAGCGCCATGCCGATGCCCCAGACCACACCGCCGATTTCCTGGCTGTGGGAAGCGAGCGGATTCAGGATCTTGCCGCAGGCCGTGACCTCGATCACGCGGGTGACCTTCACGGTACCCAGGTCCGGGTCGACCTTCACTTCGACGAACTGCGCGCCGTGCGCGAGCGAGGCGTACTTTGCGCGCTCGGGGGAGGGCGTCGAATCGTAGGTCTCGGTGATCTCTCGGGTGCCGGTGCGGCGCATGACGTCGGCGATGACGACCGAGCGCGACGGATCGCCATTGCGGCGCAAGACGCCATCGAGCATCTCCAAATCCGTGGCGCTCGAGCCCTTGAGCGGTGACGCGGGGTCCTGGTTCGCCAGATCGAGCAGCTTCGCGACGATGGTGAGCGCCGCACCGCGCACCGCCGAACCCACGCTGGAGGTCGTCCATGAGCCACCTTGCGCCGGCGCCTTCGGCTGCCTCGTATCGCCCAGCTCGAACTGCACCTGGTCCAGCCGGAGACCGAGGAACTCGGCGGCGATCATGGTCATCACCGTGTAGGTGCCCGGCCCGATGTCGCTGGTTGCGCTGGTCACGCCCGCCGTTCCATTGGCGCGGAAGGTGATGCGTGCGCTGGCGGGCATCTGCATCGCGCCCCAGACGCTCGAGGCCATGCCCCAGCCGACCAACAGACGACCGTCGCGCATGGACCGGGGCTCGGCCTTGCGGTGCTTCCAGCCGAACTTCTCGGCGCCCAGGCGGTAGCACTCGCGCAGCGCCTTGCTGGAGAAGGGCTTGCCGCTCTCCGGATCGACTTCGGCGTAGTTGACAAGGCGAAGCTCCATCGGATCGATCTTGAGCGCGTACGACAGCTCATCCATCGCGCATTCGAGCGCGAACATGCCGCTCACCGCACCCGGCGCGCGCATCCAGGTGGGCGTGGCTAGGTCCGTCGCCGCGACCTTGAGCGGCGCGTGTAGGTTTGGGCAGGCGTAAACCTGCCGCGTGAAGCTCGTGGTCGCGTCCGAGAAGACCTCGAACGACGAGGTGTTGTAGAACGCCTCGTGGATCATCGACGACAGCTTGCCGCTTCGATCGGCGCCGAGCGCGATCTTCTGGATGGTGTGTGGCCGGTAGCCGTGCCCGGTGAACATCTGCGTGCGCGTGTACACGACCTTGACCGGGCGCTTGAGTTCGCGTGCCGCCATCGCCGTCAACGAAGGGTAGTAGTTCGGCTTGAGCGACGCACCGAACGCACCACCGACGAATGGCGATACTACGCGGATGTTCCCGGCCGGCACGCCCAGGCTTTCTGCCAGATGCTTCTGCACGCCGAAGACCTCCTGGGTCTTGTCGAAGATCGTGAGCTGATCGGCCTGCCAGAAGGCGATGGCCGCGTGCGGCTCGATCGGGTTGTGGTGGTTGATCGGAATGCGGTACTCCGCTTCGACCTTGACCGCCGCGGCCTGCATCGCGGCGACAGGGTTGCCTCGGGGTGCGCCTTTCGCCGTGGCGGGGTCGGGCTTTGCGCGCGCCAGCACCGTCGAGAAGTCGGTGTTGTGCGGCTCGGTCTCGTAGGTGGCCTTCACCAGCCGCGCTGCGTACCGGGCCTGTTCGTAGCTCTCAGCCACGACGAGTGCGATCGGCTGAACGTTGAAGAACACGCGGTCAGATTGCAGTGGCCACGACCATGCCGGCAGCGCGCCGGTTGCAGGGGCCGGGCCGAGCTTGCCGCCGTTCAAATGCGTAAAGACGCGGATCAAGCCGCCTGCCTGTTCGGCTTCGCGCGTGTCGATGGCCGAGATGTGGCCCTTGGCCACCGTGCTCAGCACGATGAAGCCGTAGGCGACGTTCGGGATCTGGAACTCGGCGGTGTACTTCGCCTTGCCGGTGACCTTCGCGAGCCCGTCGACCCGGGTCGTTTCCTTGCCTAGATAGCGTGCCATCTGATCTCCTTTCTCACGCCAGGCGCGAAGCGCACATCAGCGCCCGCACCACAGCACGATGACCAAGTTCTACTTTGTGGGCGTTGTGCGCGAGCGGTCGCGCATTGCGCAGCGCGGCTTCGACGGCGCGTTGAAAAGTCGCTTCGTCGGCACGCTGGCCCACGAGCAACGCTTCGGCCTCGGCACTGCGCCAGGGCTTGTGCGCGACGCTGCCCAACACCACGCGCGCCTGACGGATCTTGTTGCCGTCCATGTCCAGCGCGGCGGCCACGGACACCATGGCGAAGGCGTAGGAGGCACGGTCGCGGACCTTCAGGTAGTGCGAGTGGCCCGCGAAATCGCCTGAAGACACGGGCAGCTCGATTGCGACGATGAGGTCGCCATGTGCGAGGTTGTTGTCGTGCTCGGGCGTGTCGCCCGGCAGACGGTGAAAGTCGGTGATGACGATGAGCCGCTCGCGGCCGTCCGACGCGCGCACGCGCACCTTGGCGTCGAGTGCGTACAGCGCGGTGGCCATGTCGCCGGGGTAGGTCGCGACGCAAGCTTCGCTCCAGCCGAGGATCGCGCTGATCTTGTTGAGGCCCTCGCGCGCCCCGCAGCCGCTGCCGGCCTCCCGCTTGTTGCACGGCGTGGCCGTGTCGTAGAAGTAGTTGCAGCGCGTGCGCTGCATCAGGTTGCCGCCGTTGGTCGCCATGTTGCGCAACTGCCCCGAGGCACCCGCGACGATGGCCTGGGTGAGCAACGGATAGTTCTCGCGGACCAGCGGGTGATTGGCCGTCTCGGTGTTGGTGGCCAACGCGCCGATGGACAGGCCAGCGCGCGTGCGCTGGATGTCCCGCAGCGGCAGGCGGGTGATGTCGACCAGGCGCGTCGGGCGCTCGATGTCTTCCTTCATCAGGTCCAGCAGATTGCTTCCGCCTGCGAGGTATTTGGCTTGCGGCATGGCCGACATGGCGGCGGTCGCGGAGGCTGCGTCCGTCGCCCGGACGTATTCAAACGGTCGCATGGCCGTCCTCCTTCTTGCCATCGATGGTCGTGGCCAGTTGCGTCTCGGTAGCGAAGCCCCAGGTCTGCGCGGCCTGGCGGCCCGAATGCACTTCCTGGATGGCTGCGACGATGCCCGGGTACGCACCGCAGCGACAGATGTTGCCGCTCATGCGCTCCTTGATCTCGTCGTCGCTCAGCCGCGTGGTGGTCTTGCCGACGTTTTCGGTGACGTGGCTGACCTGGCCGCGCTGGGCCTCGCCCAGCAGACCGACGGCCGAGCAGATCTGGCCCGAGGTGCAATAGCCGCACTGGAAGCCTTCGTGCTTGATGAACGCCGCCTGCATCGGATGCAGCTGATCGCCTTTCGCCAGTCCTTCGATGGTCGTGACCTCGCGGCCGTCCAGCGTCGCGGCCAACGTCAGGCAGGAGAGCACGCGTTGTCCGTCCACCAGCACGGTGCAGGCGCCGCACTGGCCCTGATCGCAACCCTTCTTGGAGCCTGTCAGCGCAAGTCGCTCGTGCAACGCATCGAGCAGCACGACGCGTGAGTCGATGTCCAGCGCAAGCGGTGTGCCGTTGACCCGGAAGCTGATCGTCACGACGTTCTGCGCCACGAAAGGTGCCGAGGCGGCGCCGGACACGGGCGCCAGCTGCGCGAGCGCGGACTCGGTGGCCAGCAGGTTCGCGGCAAAAAGGCCGATGCCGCTGCCGCCGGTCTGCATCATGAAAGTGCGGCGCGCGTGCCCGACGTCGCTCAGCGCGGGCATTTCTCGCAGCAAGGCCGCTTCGTCGGCACTGAGCTCGGCCGGCGTGTCGTTCTGGATGTCGTGGGGCATGGACGGTGTCCTTTCAAAAAATGGGGATGCTTGGCAACTAGCGTTCAGTCCCTTGAGAACCGAACCCATGCGCTGCCCTGTCCAAGCGCTTGCGCCAGACCGTTCGGGTCATCCACCCGACCGAGGCGCGTGTACGCATACGGCGAATCGAAGGTCAGATAGAAAAGAACCACGGTGTTCGCGCCGAACAGCATGAGGTCACCGTTGCGGATCATTCCCGGTCGGCCGGGGTTCGCAGGCAACTCCCTCGGCAAGTCGAACTTCTTTTCGTTGCTGTTGAGATCGGTCATGTCGAGCGTCATCGGCAGTCGCGCAGTGAACGCGCGCGCGGCCTCCGTGTCGGCCAGGGTCACGGCCATGCGCCGTTCGCCGACGGTCATCCACAGGCGTGATTCGGCGTGGCTAGCGCCGACGGCGAGCAGGCCGATGCACAAACCCGCGAGGTGCAGGCGCCACGGCCGGCGAGGTTTGACCGTCGAGGCAGAAGGATTTCGGCTGGGGGTCATGTCGATGTCGTGCGGTCGGCACGCGCTGTCAGGAAAACCAGGAACGCGCCCACCAGCAACAAGCCGGCGCTGAAAGCGAAGGTGCCCCGGTAGCCGCTGCTGTCGAACAGCAAGCCGCCCACCGTGGAGCCGAGCGCGATGGAAAGCTGCACCACTGCCACCATGAGCCCGCCGCCGGCCTCGGCGTCTTGCGGCAGCGTGCGTGCGATCCACATCCACCAGCCGACCGGCGCTGCGGTGGCCACCAAGCCCCAAACACCCAGCAGGACCGTAGAGGCGGACACTGAGCCGCCGACGGCGATCAGCGTCACCGCGATGGCCGCCATCAACATCGGAATGATCGTTAGCGTTCGATAGAACCCCATCTTCAGAAACCGACCGATGACCGTGGTGCCGACGAAGCCCGCGACCCCCAACGTCAGCAGCACGAGCGACAGCGTCGAAACATCGATCCGCGTCACTGTCTCCAGGAAGGGCCGCAAGTACGTGAAGAGTGCGAACTGCCCCATGAAGAAGACGCCCACCGCCAACATGCCGAGCACGATCAGCCGGTTCTTTAAGAGCCTGAACACATTGCCCGAGCCCTGGGCACGTGTCTGCGCCTTCATGGCCGGCAGACTGAACCACTGCCAGACGAAGGCGATCACAGCGACCGGCACGAGACAGAAGAAGGCACCCCGCCAGCCGATGATCGAGGAGAGGAAGCTGCCGAGCGGAGCTGCCACAACGGTGGCCAGCGCGTTGCCGCCGTTGAAGATCGCGAGTGCACGCGGCACTTTGGACGGCGGCACGAGCTGCATAGCAGTGGCCGCCGACATGGACCAGAAGCCACCGACCACGACACCGATGAGCGCCCGGCCCGCCATGTAGGTCAGGTAGTTCGGCGCGAGCGCGACGATGGCCCCGGACAGGCACATCAGCGCAGTCAGCGACAAGAGAAGTTTCTTGCGGTCGATCCTCGTGGCGATCGCCGCGACTGACAGGCTGGTGAGCACCGCGAAGACACCGGAGATTGCGATGCCCTGTCCGGCCATGCCTTCGGTGACATGGAGGTCGGCGGCCAACGGCGTCAGCAGGCTGACGGGCATGAACTCCGAGGCGATCAGCGCGAAGACGCACAGCGTCATCGCGAAGACACCGCCCCAGTGGGCAGGCTGTGCGTCGCGTCGTTCGTCGATGACGGCGCTGCCCGCCAGCGTACCAATAACTTGTGCCGTCATCAGGCGCTCCTCGCGGCGACGTGCATTTGGAAGAACGAGGAAGGGTTCTCGCTGTAATCGGAGAGGGTGCCTGCGTCGGTGTTCATGGTCGATGTTCCTTGAGAGCAAGTCTGCCGACCAAGGAGGAAATTGACTAGGTAATGAATACTTAATAAATTTATTAGTTACACTAATCAATCAACGCTGGAGATTCACATGCCAAGACGCAATCTCAACGACCTTCTGGCCTTCGTGACGGTAGCCCGCGAAGGCAGCTTCACCAAGGCGGCCGGCACGCTCGGCGTCACGCAGTCGGCGCTCAGCCAGGCGATCCGCGGGCTGGAAGAAGGGCTGCAGATCCGGCTGCTTACGCGCACCACGCGCAGTGTTGCGCCGACCTCGGCTGGCGAGCGGCTCATGAAAGCGATCGGCCACCGTTTTGACGAGATCGAGGCCGAGCTCGATGCGCTGACAGAATTGCGCGACAAGCCCGCAGGCACCGTGCGCATCACCTGCGGCGACAACGTGCTGCACACCGTGCTGCTGCCCAAGCTCACTCCGCTGCTGCGCGAGTACCCGGAGATCAAGCTGGAATTCGACATGAACTACAGCTTTCGGGACATCGTGGCCGACCGCTTTGATGCGGGCGTGCGCATGGGCAACACGATCGACAACGACATGATCGCGGTGCCGATCGGGCCACCGTTGCAAATGGCGGTGGTGGCCTCGCCCGGCTACTTCGCTGTGCATCCCATCCCCAAGACGCCGGCCGATCTGACGAAGCACGCCTGCATCAACCAGCGAATGCCAACATCGGGCGGACTCTATGTTTGGGACTTCGAGAAGCGTGGTCGCAAGGTCAACGTCCGCGTGGATGGGCCGCTCATTTTCAACACGGCGCCGCCGCAAGTCGACGCATCGCTGGCTGGGCTCGGCATCTCGCTGCTGCCGGAAGATGAACTGATGGCTCACGTGGATGCGGGCCGGCTTGTCCGCGTGTTGCAGGACTGGTGCCCAAAATTTGCCGGCTACCACCTGTATTACCCCAGCAAGCGCCAGCCTTCTCCGGCCTTCTCGCTGGTAGTGAAGGCATTGCGCTTCAGCGCTTCGCGGTAGCGTCAACTTGCTCGGGTTTGCTGTACGCGACCACGCGAGCAGTGTCAGACTTGATACCACCGGCCGTCCGCTTTTGACCGCAGCGGTCGTTCATTGACCGACGGTGACCGGAAGCTCTCAGTCTGAAGCAGTCATCGAAGCTCAACACCAAACGTCTGTTTAGGTAAGACAACCACCGTGGGTTGGTTTCAGACAAGCTCATGAAGCCCCGTGCGAATCCAGATAGGTTAATGCTCACTCCACGTGCTCTACGACCAACCGCGCCGCCACGAGATCCTCCAGCGCCGTACCGACCGACTTGAAAACCGTGCGACGTATTCCCTCGCGATCGTGGACACTTCCTACCGCTATCCGCACCAGATCTGCGAAGGTGCCACGCACGTCCCCTGCCGAAAACACCTCCCGAGACATCGGCCCTAACAGATCACCGCTCTTCATCAACGCCTCCCCCGTATCAACCCATAGACCGACATCCCAGCCAAAGCAAGCATCGTCCGCCTCCCGCATCGCCGGCGTGAAGCCACCGATCAGATCCAAATGCGTCCCGGCGCGCAGCAGCGCACCGTGGATCAGCGGCTCCGTCGCCAACGTGGCCGTGCTGACGATGTCCGCCTCTCTCACCGCCGATGACAGATCGATGGCGGCATCGACAACACCCTCGAACCCACCCGCGCGCAACTCATCGACCAGCCCACGCGCAGCCTCCGGGTTCCGACTCCACACCGTGACCCGCTCGATCCCCGGCCGCACCACCTTGTAGGCTGCCGGCAGCAACCGCGCCACGCGTCCCGCCCCCACCACCAGCAGATGCCGCGCATCTTTCGGCGCGAGGTAGCTCGCCGCCAACGCCGATGCGGCAGCCGTGCGGCGCGACGTGATCTCGTTACCATCCATCATCGCCAGCGGCATGCCGGTACGGGCGTCGTACAGCAGGTAAGTCGAATGCAGCGCGGGCAGGCCCTGGCTCGCATTGCCAGGGAAGATGCCGACGGTCTTGATGCCAAGGTAGGCGCCGGGCTGCCACGCCGGCATGACGAGCAGCGTGCCGGCAAGCTCGCCATCGGCGCCAGCGACCGCGTGCACGTGCCGCGATGGCACTTCGCATCCGCTCTCGAACATGGCGCGCAGTGCCGGAATGAGCCGTTCGAATGGCAGCGCATCGCGGGTGGCGGCGGCGTCGATGACCCTCATGAGGAAGCCGCACCCTCCTGCTTCCCCGTCTGCTGTCCCGTCTGCTTCCCCTCCAGCAACTTCACCAACGCCCACAGCGTCCGGTTCACCGGCGTCGCGATCCCCAATGCCTCGCCCCGTCGCACCACCAGCCCGTTGAGGTAGTCGATCTCCGTCCGCTTCCCGCGCGCCAGGTCCTGCGCGGTGGAGGAAAACTGCGCGGGCATGCTCTTCACCAGTTGCGCCACGCCGGCATGGGCGTCGCCGGGCAGCGTCACGCCATCGGCGGCGGCCACGGCCAGCACCTCGTCGACCACGTCGCGCATCACGTCCTTCGCGCCCTCGCCTTCGACCACGCGGCCATAGGGCAGCTGGGTAATGGCGGACAGGGCGTTGTAGGCGCAGTTCATGATCAGCTTCATCCACAGCGCGCCGCGCACGTTGTCCGACACCTGGGTCGGCATGCCGGCGGCGGTCAGGGCGGCGGCCATGGCGTCGCTGGTGGGCGAGGGTTCGATGACCAGCTCGCCGCGCCCATGGTGGCGGACGTGGCCGGGGCCGGCCATCTCGGTGGCGACGTAGACCACGGCGGCGGCGACGTGCTCCGGCGGCAGCACGGTGCGCAGCCGGTCGGCGTTGTCGACGCCGTTCTGCAGGCACAGCACCAGCGCGTCGGATTTCAGGTGCGGGCGGATGTCGGCGCCGGTGGTCTCGGTGTCGCCGGACTTGACGCTGAACAGCACCAGGTCGGCGCCGGCCACGGCCTCGGGCTCGGTGCTGGCTTCCACCTTCACGTGCTCGTCGAAGGCGCGGGTCTCGATGCGCAGGCCGTTGGCCCTCATCGCCTCGACGTGCGCCGGCCGGCCGATCAGCACGACATCGTGGCCGGCGCGGGCCATGAGGCCGCCGTAGTAGCAGCCGACGGCGCCAGCGCCCATCACGGCGACTCGGAGACGGTGGGACGGGGAAGGAGCAGCAGCAGCAACAGCCATGGCGTGGGAGTGATCGCGTTCGATCGTGGAGACGGAGGATTTCGATTATGGGGAGCGACCCCACCGGAGCGCCATGGCGGATTGACACCTTGACGACTCGAAAGATCGGGCCACGGACACGCGTCTCCCTACAATTTGATCGGCAGATCCTTGCCCCTATCAAGTTCGAAGAAGAACGACGGAGACATCCATGCAGAGACGCAATTTGCTGCGGCGCGCGGTCGCGGGCGGCGCCGTGGCGGCGGTGACGGCACCGGCCCTGGCGCAGTCCTCGGCCACGCCGGAGATCCGCTGGCGCATCGCCTCCAGCTATCCCAAATCCCTCACCTCCATCTACGCGGCCATGGACATGGTCACCAAGCGCGTGGGCGAGCTCACCGGCGGCCGCTTCAAGGTCTCGCTGCACGCGGCGGGCGAGCTGGTGCCGGCGCTGGGCGTGTTCGACGCGGTGGAGACCGGCACCATCGAGGCCGGCCACAGCGCGAGCTACTTCTACATCGGCAAGGACCCGGCCTTCGGCTTCGCCACGGCGCTGCCTTTCGGCCTCAGCCTGCGCGGGCAGAACGCCTGGCTCTACCAGGGCGGCGGGCAGGCGCTGATCGACCAGTTCATGGAGCGCTATGGCGTCTTCGCGCTGCCGGTGGGCAACACGGGCGCGCAGATGGCCGGCTGGTTCCGCAAGGAGATCAAGAGCGCGGCCGATCTCAACGGCCTGAAGTTCCGCGTCGGCGGCCTGGGCGGCATGGTGCTGTCCAAGCTGGGCGTGGTCACGCAGCAGATCGCCGCCGGCGACATCTATCCCGCCCTGGAGAAGGGCGTGATCGACGCCGCCGAGTTCGTCGGCCCGCTGGACGACGAGAAGCTGGGCCTGAGCAAGGTCGCCAAGTACTACTACTACCCCGGCTGGTGGGAAGGCTCGGCCACGCTGTCGCTGTTCGTCAACCAGAAGGCGTGGGCCGCCTTGCCGGCGCAGTACCAGGCGGCCATGAAGGTCTCGTCGGCCGAGGCCAACCAGTGGCTGACGGCCAAGTACGACGCCGAGAACCCGCAGGCCCTGCGCCGGCTGGTGGGCGCAGGGGCGCAGCTGCGCGCCTTTCCCAAGGACGTGACGCAGGCCTCGTTCAAGGCCGCCACCGAGCTCTACGACGAGCTGTCGACCAAGAGCCCGGCCTTCAGGAAGATCTTCCAGGAGTGGTCGAAATTCCGCAGCGAGCAGGTGGTGTGGCAGCAGTTCTGCGACCTGCCCTTCGACAACCTGATGGCCTCGCTGGTGCGCCCGCCCAAGAGTTCCTGATGACCGCCGCGATCGACCGGGCGCTGTCCATCGCGGACCTCCGCGAACTGGCGCGCGGCAGACTGCCCCGCTTCGTCTTCGAGTTCATCGACGGCGGCGCCGAGGACGAGATCACCCTGGCGCGCAACCGCCGGGGCTTCGAGGAGATCGCCTTGCTGCCGCGCGTGCTGGTGGATGTGGCGCGGCCGTCGCTGGCCACGTCCATCCTGGGCCGCCCCAGCGCCGCGCCGATGGTGGTCGCGCCGATGGGCTCGTGCGCGCTCGGCTGGCCCGATGCCGACGTGGCGATCGCCCGCGCGGCGGCGGCCCACGGCATCCCCTACACCCTCTCGACCATGGCCACGACATCGCTCGAGACCCTGGCCCGCGCGGTGCCGGGCCGGCTGTGGTTCCAGCTCTACACCCTGCGCGATCGCGCCTTCACCGCCGCGCTGGTGGACCGCGCCGCCGCCGCCGACTACGAGACGCTGGTGGTGACCCTGGACCTGGTGACCGGCGGCAAGCGCGAGCGCGACCTGCGCAATGGGGTCTCGGTGCCATTACGGCTGGGTCCGCGCCAGCTGCTGCAGATGCTGGCGCGCCCGGGCTGGACCTGGCGCGCCGCGCGGCAGGGCTCGCCCCGCTTCGAGAACGTGCGCGACCTCGCCGCCGATGGCGATGCCGGCCTGACCATCGCGGCCAGGGTCGGGCAGATGCTCGATGCCGCCTTCACCTGGGACGACCTGGCGCGCATCCGCGACCGCTGGCCGCGCCGCCTGGTGGTCAAGGGCGTGCAGCACCCGCAGGACGCCGACCGCCTGGCCGGCATGGGCATCGATGGCATCTGGGTCTCCAACCATGGCGGGCGGCAGCTCGACGGCGCCGCCGGCGCGGTCGACTCGCTGCCGGCGCTGGCGCATGCCGTGCGCGGCCGCGCGGAGATCATGATCGACTCGGGCATCCGGCGCGGGGTCGACATCGTCAAGGCGCTGGCGTCGGGCGCAGGCTGTGTCGCGTTCGGCCGGCCGGTGTTGTTCGGTGCCTGCGCGGCCGGCGAGCGCGGGGCGCATCGCGCGATCGGCATCCTGGTCGACGAACTGGAGCGCGCCATGAAGCTGTGCGGCACGCCGGACATCCCGGCCATCGACCGATCGCTCCTCCGGATGCCGGGCCGCCCGGTCTGAGGTGCCAGGCGCTCTTCCACAACTACAGACTCGCGTCAATTACCGACGAACCCAACCCCGACACCGCCACCGACGACCCGTCCCCCGCCGCCGAGGCATCCGGCGGCGGCGCCGCCACCAGCGGCGTCGCGGTGCTCGACCGCGCCTTCGCGCTGCTGGGCGCCTTCGGCAGCGCCGATGTCGGGCTCAGCCTGACCGAGCTGGCGCGCCGCACCGGCCTCTACAAGAGCACGGTGCTGCGGCTGCTGGGCGCGCTGGAGCATGGGGGCTACATCCGCCGCACCGCGCAGGGCCTGTATGCCATCGGCCCCGAGCCCCTGCGCCTGGCCGCGATCTACCAGGGCTCGTTCAGCGTCGCCCACGTGGTCGAGCCGCTGCTCAACCAGCTGAGCATGGGCCGGGGCGAGACCGCCTCGTTCTACATCCGGCGCGGCGACCGGCGCGTGGTGCTGTTCCGCGCCGAGCCGCCGCGCGCCATCCGCTTCTCGATCCGCGTGGGCGAGGAGTTCACGCTCGACCAGGGTGCCTCGGGCAAGGTGCTGGTGGCCTTCGAGCGCGGCATGCCAACCAGCGGCGGCCCGGAGCCGCTGTGGCGCGTCTCGCATGGCGAACGCGATCCGGAGACCGCTTCGCTGGCCGTGCCATTGTTCGGCGCTGGCGGCGGGCTCCAGGGCGCACTGACCCTGTCCGGGCCGGCCTCGCGGCTGGGCGTCGCCGAGGCGCTGCGCGATGGCTGCGCGCTGCTGCTGGAAGCCGCGCGCAAGGCCAGCGCCGCGCTGGGCGGCGGCGAGGCGGTCTACGACGCGGCGCTGGAGCGGCTGGCCGGGCTGGGCGCCGGCGCGTTCGCGGCCGCGCCGGGTTCGGCGAAGGGAAACGTCGCGACGTGCTCCCACGGGCCGCCGACGTAGTACCAGACCTGCAGGCCCGTCGCCTGGACGGCATGGGGCACGAACTCCAGCGCCAGCTCGGCATGCAGCTGCCGCGCGACGGCGGACTCGACCTTGTTCTGCACCGTCACGTGCAGCGGCCCGTGCCAGGCGCGGTCCTGCCGGCCGAGCAGCGGCGTCCAGCGCACGACCAGCGCATCGCGCAGTGCCAGGCCCGGCTCGGACGTCATCGCATAGGCTACGCCGCCGCCCAGGAACAGCACGCGATCGACCGCCAGCGCGAAGGCCTCGGTCCGGCCGGCCAGGTCCGCGACATCGGCCAGCACCTCGTCGAGCGCGGTCACCGGCAGGGCATGGAACAGCGTGACGTGGGCATCGAGCCAGTTGCGGTGGGCCGGGAAATGGGCCTGGCGCAGTCGGGTGAAGTGCTCGGCCGCCGAGTCCTCCATGCGCAGGGTGATGATGAGAGCGGTCGGGTCCATGGGTGCGTGGTCGTGACGGAGCATCGATTCTGCGGCCGGAACGGGCCCCGATGCCGCGCCGCCGGTGGGACGGACGTCCAGACGAGCCCCTGTCCGGCGTGGCGTGCGCTCGCTTCCGGCAAGAAAAGCGAAACGACGTCATGTCGCGCGGCCCCGGCGCCATCGATCCGGCGCCGCGGACACCGCGTCCGACCCGCAACCCCTCCCTCCGTCCGTCCGTCCGTCCGATCCCATGAACCCACTCGATGGCTCGTCTGCGGCACGCATGCCGCGCCCCCTGGTCTTTCTCAACGCCGCGGTCCTGGCGGCGATCCTGCTCTCGAGCATCGAACCCCACGACCGGCTGACCTGGCTGATGGAGATCGCCCCGCTGGCCTTCGTCCTGCCGCTGCTCTGGCTCACCTGGAAGCCGTTCCCGCTCACCACCGTCCTCTACCTCGGCATCGCGATCCAGTGCGTGGGGCTGGTGGCAGGCGCGGCCTACACCTTTCCGCGCGTGCCGCTCGGCCAGTGGCTCGTGGAAGCCTTCGACCTGGCCCGCAATCCCTACGACCGCATCGGCCACTTCGTGCAGGGCTTCGTGCCCGCGCTGGCGGTACGCGAGTTGTTCGTCCGCCGCACGAACCTGCGCTCGCGGTACCTGCTGCCATTCCTGACGGTGTGCGTGGTCATGACGTTCAGCGCCACCTACGAACTCGTCGAATGGATGGCTGCCGTGACGGTGGGCGCGGGCGCGGAGGACTTCCTGGGCATGCAGGGCGATCCCTGGGATGCGCAGGCCGACATGGCCTGCGCGCTCGTCGGCGCGATCTGCATGCTGGTGGCGCTGCCCCGCTTCCATGACCGGCAGATCCAGCGGCTCGCGGCATCGACACCGCGCGCGCAGGCGACGCCGGCGGGTCGCGGACTGTCGTCGCAGCGGCCGCAGGGGCGTTGATCACCGCTTTCTTCGTTCTGCTTTCTTCGCCTGCGTCTTCGTCTTCGTCTTTGTCCGCGACGGTTCAGCCCGTCACGGGCGTGTCGAAGCCTGACTCGCAAGCCACCCGGGCCCGCCAGTCCTGCGGTACCCGCTGGGCCACCGGCCAGCCCATGAAGTGCCAGGTGACGAAGTAGTGCGCCGTGTCCTCGTGCGGGATGTTGGTGTGACGAACTCGAAATCGCTCTCGTTGTACTGGACGGTGTAGTCGCGGCGCGGATACGTCTCGATGAGCCGCCGGTCGGCGGCGAAGGCATAGCGCGCGAGCACCGCCTCGATGATCTCGACGGGGCTCTGGTCCTGATAGACCCGGCAGTCGGTCGTCAGCGTGGCCAGATGCAGCCAGGGCCGCAGCGTGAGTTCGTACAAGGCGTGGCGGCTGCTCTCGCCGATGAAGCGAGCCCGCGTGATGAGCCCGGAGATCTCACGCTCGCCCGCCCCCTGGTTGGCACCAACGCCACCGGGCATCCCGGGCACGAAGCTGCCATGGCCTTCGAGCTCGATGCCGCAGGTGAGCTCCAGGCCGATGAAGCCATCCAGATCGAAGTTCGCCCCCTCGCCAGCCTTGAAGTTGTACGCGTCGGGCGTCTGCAGGATCAGTCGGTACTCGAACAGGTTGTTGACGCCCTCGCGGCCCTGCAGCTTCAGCGGCACCAGCGCCGGCGTGCCAGCCACTTCGGGGATCGCCGCGCTTCGCACCGTCAAGGCTCGGGGGGCATGGAAAAGAGTCATCTGCATCTCCTGAAGACCCATAAGTCAGCAATTGCCATTGCCTTCAAGACAACGTTTCCACAATGATCCTGGATGAGTGGATTCGCATCGAATTTCGCTCGTCCTTCGAGATGCAATTCCATTGCGACTCATGCGCTGCCTCTCGATCGATTGCATTCCATCGCCCAGCGACCCTGATCGAACCACATGCGCTTCTTGCCGCATGCCGACCCATCGATGGTTGATCCAGCATCGATGATGGGTGTCGTCGTCGCGGCAACCCGCACGCCCATGGGGCCGACGCCCGGAGCCGCCCTGGTCATGGTCCCGCAACGAATCTCGGAAAAGACCCAGGCGCACAGGAGATCAGCCGCAATGGATTTCATGAGGACGTTGCATTGACTCCACATAGCCGCAGTCCGACATTCATGTTTCTCAACCAAAGTATTCTTTTATTGAAATTCACTTACTCGCCCTCTCCATAAGTATTAATTTATCGAGATCAAGGATGTGGCATTGATGCACGTCCGAATTGAATTGCAGGCATTTTACGTGATGGATGCGGGCATGCATCCTGACAATGCTGCCGGTCATTGAAATTGCCGATGACTCTGGCGACATGCCCGACCTGAACCGGCATTCGCTCGCCGCGAGCATTGCCTCGCGATTCGTCGGTCGATCACCAATGACCGGACCCCCCCGTCACCAGGAAGTGATGCGGGATTCGCCCAGCCATGCAATGACCGGCGAGCGATGCCGCCGGCCTGTCGTGGTGCCGGCGGCGGGCCGGGGCAGCGGTGGTGACGCCAGCCTGGATGCGTGCACTCTTGCGATTCGTCCCGAGTGGATCGCCACCCGTGGAAGCCTCACGCCTGGCGCGGACTTCCCAGCACGCCGACCAGCGTCTCGGCCAGCAGGCCGAGGTCGACGGGCTTGTCGAGATGGGCATCGAAGCCCGCCGCCTGCGCCTCGGCGCGATCGACATCGCGCGTCATGCCCGACACCGCGATCAGCGCCAGCTGCCGCGTGGCATCGTGCCGGCGCAGCTGCCGGGCCAGCCAGTGGCCATCGCGCTCGGGCATGGCGAGGTCGGAGATGACGGCATCGAAGCCGCCCGCCAGGGCCAGCCGGACCGCCTCCTCGGCATCCCCGCACAGCGTCACCCGTGCGCCCTCGCTTTCCAGCAGGGCACCGAAGGCCTGCAGCAGCTGCGGTTCGTTGTCGACCACCAGCACGCGCAGGTCGCCCAGGAGATGATGGGCCCCGCGCTCCTGCGCCGCGATGGCCGAAGGCGAGTCTTGGAGCGGCAACCAGACCTTGAAGCACGCGCCCCGTCCCAGCCCGGGCGACTCCGCCGCCACCCGCCCGCCATGGAACTCGGCCAGCTGCTTGACCAGCGCCAGGCCGATGCCCAGGCCGCCGGTGCGGCGGTTCAGGCCGGTGTCGACCTGCCGGAACATCTCGAAGACGCCCTGCAGGTGCTCCAGGTCGAGGCCGATGCCCGAGTCCCTGACCGCGAGGCAGGCCATGCCGTCGGCGGTGGTGAGCTCGACCTCGATCGTGCCGCCCGGTGGCGTGAACTTGACCGCGTTGGTGACCAGGTTCCAGACGATCTGCTCGACCCGCACCGGATCGGCATGGATGGTCGCGGGCACGGTTCTCACCCGCAGGTGCTGCGACTTCTGCGCCGCGTCGTCGCCGATCGCCTCGACGATGTTGGCGACGGTCTCGGCCCAGTCGAAGAACGACGGCGTCAGCACCAGCTTGCCCATGTTGGCGCGCGAGAACTCCAGCAGGTCGTTGATGATGTGCAGCTGGCTGGTCACCGCCGTGTCGATCGACGCCGTCGCGCGCAGCGCGCGCTCGTGGCCCTGGAGCGCCGGCAGGCGGGCCAGCAGCTGGGCGTTCATCTTGATGACCGACAGCGGGTTCTTGAGCTCGTGCGAGACCACCGCCAGGAACTCGTCCTTCATGGTGCTCACCTCCTGCAGCCGGTCGCGCGTGGCGCGCTCGGTCTGCAGCGCGATCTCGCGCTGGCGCTCGCGCAGCTCCTCCTGGGTGAAGTTGCGGCAGATCTTGGCGAAGCCGACGATGCCGTCGCCCTCCAGTGGCACGATGATGCCGCTGCAGAAGACCTTCTCGCCATCCCGGCGGACGTGCCAGTGGTCGTCCTCGGCGCGACCGGACTCGCGCGCGCGCTGCAGCTCGCGCTCCGGCAGCCCGGCGCGCCGGTGCTCCTGCGAGAAGATCAGACCGAAGGACTGGCCGATCGCCTCGTCGGCGGTGTAGCCCAGGATCTTCTCGGCGCCGGGACTCCAGGTGACGATGACGCCGGCGCCGTCCATGGTGATGATGGCGTAGTCGCGCATGCTCTCGGCGACCAGCCGCATGCGCTGTTCGCTCTGCCGCAGCCGGTCCTCGACCAGCCGGCGCAGGCTGATGTCGAAGAACGCCAGCACGGCGCCTTCGATGCGGTCCTCGGTGGTGCGGTAGGGCACCACCCGGGCCAGGAACCAGCGGTTGTCGTTGCTGCGCACCTCGCGCTCGCTGCGCGTGAGGTTGTGCAGCACGTTGCGCACGTCCCGCGACAGCTCCGGATAGTCCAGCTGATGGGTGATGTCCAGCAGCGGCCGCCCGATGTCGGCGATCAGCAGGTTGAACAGGGTCGCGGCCTGCGGCGTGAAGCGCTTGAGCTTCATGTCGCGGTCGATGAAGATGGTGCCGATCTCGGCCGA
>Ga0308164_10002154_pt1 | contig 20366 bp, 22 predicted proteins | sample PhyTR2_FD_201031 | JGI IMG/M metagenome (GOLD analysis project Ga0308164, IMG submission 201031) | Phyllosphere microbial communities from UC Gill Tract Community Farm, Albany, California, United States - DLSLT.R2 | ecosystem: Host-associated > Plants > Phyllosphere > Unclassified | place: USA... | reverse complement strand
AATAGCCCACTGCGGAGCAATCAGCGGCGGCCGAGCAGTAAACCGACCACCAGGCCGAAACCGGCCGACACTGCCACGGTCTGCCATGGGTGGCCACCGATGTAGGTCTGGGTCGCGTCGATCACCGGCTGCGCGCGGCCGCGGGCGCCGCTCACCGATTCCCGCGCCTGCTTGAGCTTGAGCGTCACCTGCTCGCGCAAGGTCTCCGCTTCTTCACCGACCAGCGACGCACCGTCCTTGAGGAGTTTTTCAGACTCTTCAATCAGCGATGCCAGCTCACTGAACGCCTGGTCCTTGATTTGATCTTCAGCTACCTGAGCAGCGGTCTTGCGAGCCATCTGGACACTCCTGGAATGATTTCATCGGTTACAGGCAGTGGAGTCCCGCAGGTCTGGAAAGTTGCAGGGGCTTTGTAGGAAATGCCTGATCAGTGTGTAAAATACCGCCTCTTTCCCCCGCAGCAGCGAGCAGCTTCGATGAGTTTCAACCTGGCCAACAAGTCCTTCGCCGAGCGGGCGATGATCGAAGACGAAAAAGCACGTCTCTATGAACTGTGGCAGGCCAACATCGGCCGCGCCAAGGGCGAGGCCGCCCGGCTGATCGCCGAGAAGCCGCGGCGCAAGGGCAAATGGTCCGAGTGGGTGCGTGGCGAACTCGACCAGATGTCGCCGCCCGAGTACGCCAACATGGTCAAGAGCGAAGTCAACAAGCTGATGACCGCCGCCAAGTAAGGTTCAGGGTTGGTTCAGGTCCAGCACTCCGCTTTCCTTGAAACGCACCGTGCCGAACAGTCCCCCCGCCAGCTTGCCCCGCACCACGTAGGGGAGCCCTTGCAAGCCTTGGTTCTGGCTCAGGCCCAGGGCCTGGCGCAGCGCCGAGAATGCGGAAATGCTGACGGGCACGGTGAGTACCGTCTCGGAAAACCGCCCGATCGTCCCATGCTGGTCGCTGACCCCCGAGGCCAGGCCGCGGCCGTTGATATCCAGGTCCAGCGCCACGCCGTCGTAGTCGATCACGCTGTCATTGGGGTTCTGCAGGCGCAACTTTACCGCCAGGCGCAGCTCCAGGTCTTGGGAGGGCAGGGCTTCGATACCCACCACGCTGATGTTCACGGGATCGCGCTGCGGCAGCAGAGCACAGGCGCCCAACAGCGAGGCTAGAGCGATGGTCAGGCAGAAACGCAGGGTGGCGCGCATGAAGGCCTCGGCGATGGGCAGATGAAATGTTCGTATAGCCAATGGCTTCGACTACCTAACTGCGACCACTTCTGGCATAAGGGGTTCGACGAATGGTCGGTGCTGCGGCGCGGTCGCATATTGAAATAACTCGGACGTCCCTTTTTCTGCACGGCTTCTATGCTGTGAGCAGCGACATCAAGTGGAACAGTTCGAGCGAGGGGAGTCATCATGAAATGCATGGGCCGTAGTATCGCCCTCGGGATCATCTGCCTGGCGGCGCTGGTGCAGGCTGGCGCGCCGCTGGCCGCCGGGCTGGGCGCCAACGGTACCGCCAACCCGTACAACAGCCCCATTCGCCAGATCAATCCTAACTCCCGGCAGGGTACTGCGCCGCTCACGCCGCAGTCGCCCGCCCAGCGTCAGCTCGCCAACCCGCGGCCGCCAACCTTGCAGAACGGCGGCATCGGCAATGGCCAGAGTATTCGCCCCGCGCCAACACCGGTCATCACCGACCCGGTCCGTCCACCCCGTCCCACTACCACGCCTTGAACGCCCAGAGATGCAGAAGGAATCCTTGATGACCCCAACAAGAATGCTGGCCAGCCTCTGCGCCGTCGCCTGCTTGAGCCTGCCGTTGTTAGCCAGTGCTGGCCCGGTGCATGAATACCCCAGCGAAAGCGGCAAGCTGACCGTCGAAACCATCGCCGAGGGCCTGCGCTATCCCTGGGCCGTGGCGTTCCTGCCCGACGGCAAGGGCATGCTGGTGACCGAGCGGCTCGGCTACCTGCGGGTGGTGACGGCCAACGGCAAGGTCTCTGCGGCTATCCACGGTGTGCCCAAGGTGTGGGCCAAGGAGCAGGGCGGGCTGCTCGACGTGGCGCTGTCGCCCAGCTTCGCGCAAGACCGCCTGGTGTACCTGTCGTACGCCGAAGGTGGCGGCCCGAACGGCAGTGCCGGCACCACCGTCGGCCGCGGCAAGCTCTCTGATGACCTGAGCAAGCTGGAGAACTTCCAGATGATCTTCCGCCAGGAGCCCAAGCAGTCCACCGGTAACCACTTCGGTTCGCGGCTTGTGTTCGACAACAACGGTTACCTGTTCATCGCCCTGGGCGAGCACAACAAGCGCGCATTCGCCCAAGACCTGTCGCGCTTGCAAGGCAAGGTGGTGCGGATATTCCCGGATGGCAAGATTCCACCCGACAACCCCTTCGTCAGCCAGCCTGGCGCGCGCCCGGAAATCTGGAGCTATGGCCACCGTAACCAGCAGGGCGCGGCGCTCAACCCCTGGACTGGCGTGCTGTGGACCAACGAGCACGGCCCCCGTGGCGGTGACGAGATCAACATCATCGAGAAGGGCCAGAACTACGGTTGGCCGATCGCCACCCACGGCATCAACTACACCGGCGAGCCGATTCCCGAATCCAAGGGGCCAATCGTCGACGGCACCTCCAGCCCCCACCATGTGTGGATGAAGTCGCCCGGTATCAGCGGCATGGCTTTCTACAGCGCCGACCGCTTCAAGGCCTGGGACCATGACGTGTTCATCGGCGCGCTGGCCAGCAAGCAACTGCTGCGCCTGCATTTCGACGGCGACAAGGCGGTGCACGAAGAGCGCCTGCTGACCCCGCTCAAGGCGCGCATCCGCGATGTGCGCCAAGGGCCGGACGGCTACCTCTACGTGCTGACCGACGAGCCCAATGGGCAGTTGCTCAAGCTGGGCCTCAAGTAAACCTGTGGCCCGCCGGGCTCAAGCCACCTTGCTGACGGCGAACTGGCCCACCAGTTTCTGCAGCTTGGTGGCGTTGAGCTTGACCCGCTCGGCGCTGCTTTGCAGCACGCCGACGGTCTCGCGCATGTCCCCTGACGCCTGATCCACCTGCTTGATGGTCTGGCCGCAGTCCAGGCTCTTGTCGTTGAGCTGCTGGATGATGTTGAACAGGTTGTCGACCGCTTCGTGCAGGTGCACGTTCTCCGACGACGCGTTTTCGGCCAGGCGCAGGCTGTTGTCGACGTTCTCCACGCCACCCTGCATGAACGCCACCGCCTGCTGGGTCTCGGCCTGCAAGCCCTCGACCATGGTGCGGATTTGCTCGGCGGCCTGGGCGGTGCGGGTCGCCAGGGTACGCACTTCGTCGGCGACCACGGCGAAACCGCGACCATGCTCGCCCGCCCGCGCGGCCTCGATGGCGGCGTTCAGGGCCAGCAAGTTGGTCTGGTTGGTGATGTCGGTGATCAGCCCGGTAAAGGTGCCGATTTCGCCCATGCGCTGGTCCAGCTGCTCGACACTGGCGGCCGAGCGCGCCACCACGTCGCGAATCGAGTGGGTGCCTGCCTGCACGGCCTGGAACTGCTCGCGGGCGCGCAGCACCACTTCGTCCATGGCTTTCTTCATCTGCTCGGCGGTGAGCGAAGCCTGCTGGATTTCCCCCAGTTGCCCCTCGACGATGATCATCATGCGGTGGATGGCGTTGGCCACTTCTGCGGAGGTGCTGGTGGCCGCCTGGCTGCGGCCCAGCATCATTTCATTGGTGCTGCCGACACTGTGGGAAGCAGAGATGACCTGGCCGACCACGGCATCGAGGTTGTCGATGAAACTGTTGATCCAGCGGCCCATGTCGCCGGTTTCGTCGTTGACCATCTGCTGGGTATCGAGGCGCTGGCGCAGGTTGCCTTCGCCCTCGGCGATGGTGCGGATCACCTCGGTCATGGCGCTCAGGCGGTCAGCCAGGCGCTTGGGCCCCAGGGCGCGGAAGATCCAGGCGGCGCCCAGCAGGCTGGCGGCCAGGGTGATGTCGATCACGTCCTGGGATTGGCCGCTGTAGTGCTGCATGCCGTAGTTGCAGGCAAACAGGCCGAGCATGGTCGCCACGTACGGCTTCATTTGCCCGTAGCTCAGCGAGCGGCGGCGGTACACCTCTTCCAGGTCGGCCTCGCACATCATGCCCCAGCGGTCTGGCGAGCCGGGCAATTGGAAGGTCACGCCCTTGCCGATCACCGGAATGTGGCGGTAGTCGGAGTAGCCCGGGTAGGTGACGAACAGGTTGCTGCCATTGCGGATGGTTTCCCTTACGCCAGCATGCAGTTGCTGGGTGGCGGGGTCGGTGAAGCGGATCTCCAGTTCGGTATGGCGCTGGATGCGCACCGGGCCCCAGGCGGTGCTGACGCCGGTCTTGAGGTTTTCGCCGTGGGTGAAAGCGCCATCCTCGAAGCGCGAGCGCGACAAGGCCACGCCGGGTTGCACGCTGGGGTCGAAGGCCGAGCGCACCATGAACAGGTAGTTGTCGCCGGACTCGGGGTAGATATGCCCGGCCTCGCGCTGAATCAGGTCGCCCAGCACGTCGTTGGGCACGCGCCCGCACAGGCAGCCGACACGTTGGCCCTGGTGCTCCAGGGGCAGGTAGAACATCAGCGTCACGGCATCGTGGAAGCGCGAGCTGGAAGGGCCGATCTGCAAGGTCAGCGGGTCGCTGTAGGGGCCATGGAGGAAGGCTTGCTTGAGGCCCTCGGCCACGGCCTTGGGCGCCAGGTCCTTGCTGCCCACATGTTGAGAACAGGTCGAGGCCAGCACCACACCGCTGCTATCGATGACGAAAAGTTCGGAAAAGTCCCGCGCCTGGGCCAGCTTTTCGCCTAGCAGTGGGGTTTGCGCCAATGCCGTTTCGCGGCTCAACCCGAGTGCCAGTTCGTTGAGGTGCTGCCAGTGTTCCTGGGCCCAGCCCTGCAGGAGTTTGACGCGGGTGTCGGCGATGGCTTCGAAGGTTTTCTCGACCACTGGATAAGCCGTGGCGTTGAGGTGGCAGGACCATTTCATGGCCAGTTTGCCGGTCTTGCCGAACCAGGGTAACCAGCTCTTTTCGGCGGCGGTGAGCTGCATGGATTCGCTACGCAACAACGACATGGAGATTCCTTAACAGGGACTACAAAGGATACTGGCCATTTGCAATTTGCCCGCCAAGTGCCGCCATTGTCTGATGTCTGTTGTCGGTATGAGCCACTTGGAGGGCGTACACAGGCTGGCAAGGAGCCGGAATTTGGGGCTGCGCGTCGCTTTCTGAAGCCGAGATGAAAGTTTGAATGACGCAATTCTGTATTTCTATGTCGAAATAGTATAATTACCTTTTTGAGTGCCATTTTTCGGCAGAAAACCCTTTATCGCACTGATGTGGTGCGCGCTGGCTCGCTTGAATATCTCAGCCGTGGTGCGCGAGTTGTCGCCCTGGCCCACTACACTCAAGGTCAATGCCGTTCCGTTCATTCAGCCTGCGCCAGCGTCCTCGAGCCGGCGGCGCAGCAGCGAGCAAGGAGCCCCCCATGGCCAATGCCCTGTCGCACCATCTGCTCACCCAGGCGTACAACAACGGCTGGGCCAACCACCGCCTGTACAAGGCCTGCCTGGCGCTCAGCGAAGACGAATTCCTGGCCCCGCGCAGCAGTTTCTTTCCGACCATCAAGGCCACCCTCAACCACCTCCTGACGGTGGACTGGTTCTACCTCCAAGCGCTGGAGCGCGAAGCCAATGCCGAGCCGGCGGAACTCGACAGCCAGCGTTTTTTCGAGCCGGAAGAACCCTGTGCCACCCTGATCGAACTGCACCGCGAGCAGGCTCAGGCCGACCGCCGCCTGATCGGCTATTGCCGCAACCTGCGCGACTTCGACCTGCAGCGCCCGGTAACCATCCTGCGGCCCGAGCGGGTGCAGCGCGATACTCGTCTACGTTTGCTGGCCCATCTGTTCGAGCACCAGATCCACCATCGCGGCCAAGTGCACGCGATGCTGGCGGAAACGGCGATCAAGCCGCCGCAGCTGGATGAATTCTTCTGTGCTGACGAAGCGCCGCTGCGGGTCGAGGATTTCGCCGAACTGGGATGGAGCGAAGATATGGGGGGCATGAAGGGCGGCGGCCGGGCGGCCGCCGCCGAAGCGGTCAAGCGGGGTTCATCACGCGGATCGGCTGGCCGGCGCGCCAGGCCAGCACATCTTCGATCATGTGGCTGAAGAACTGCTGGTAGTTGGCCTGGGTCACGTAGCCGATGTGCGGGGTGGCCAGCACATTGGGCAGGCGCCGGAAGGGGTGCTCGGCGGGCAATGGCTCCTGGTCGAACACGTCGAGCGCGGCGCCGGCGAGGCGTTGGTGCTGCAGGGCGTCGACCAGCGCCGCTTCATCGACGATCGGCCCACGCGAGGTGTTGACCAGCAGCGCGTGGGGCTGCATCCAGGCCAGTGCCTGGGCATCCACCAGGCCGCGGCTGCGCTCGCTGAGCACCAAGTGCACGGTGAGGATATCGGCCTGTTCGAACAGCGCCTGCTTGCTTACGTAGGTTACTCCGGCCTCGCTGGCGCGGGCCTCGGTGAGGTTCTCGCTCCAGGCGATCACGCGCATGCCGAAGGCCTTGGCGTAGCCGGCGACTTTCTGGCCGATGCTGCCGAGGCCGAGGATGCCCAGGGTCTTGCCGTGCAGGTCGCCGCCCAGGCCCACCTGCCAGCCACCGGATCGCAGCGACCGGGCCTCGGCCAGCAGGTTGCGTTGCAGGGCCATCAGCAGCGCCCAGGTCAGCTCGGGGGCGGCGTATTTGTAGCTGTCGCCGCCGCATACCATTACGCCCCGGGCGCTGGCGGCCGCGAGGTCGAGGGCGGCGTTGCGCATGCCACCGGTCACCAGCAACTTGAGGCGCGGCAGGCCGTCGATCAGCACCTTGTCGAAAGGGGTGCGCTCGCGCATCACGCAGATCACGTCGAATTCGGCCAGGCGTTCGACCATCGTCGCCGTCTCGGCCGGATAGTCGTGCACGAATACCAGTTCGCCGATGGCTTGCAGCGGCGACCAATCCACCACCTGGCTGGCCACGGCCTGCCAGTCGTCCAGTACGGCGATGCGCAATGCGCTCATGAAGCGGCTCCTCGTATGGGCATTAATCGTTCTTGTTCAGCCAGCTCAGCAAGGCTTTGTGGAACTGGGCCGGTTCTTCCATCTGCGGGGCGTGGCCCAGGCCAGGAAATTCCACCAGGGTGCTGTGGGGGATCAACTGCGCGACTTGCTTGCCCAGCACATTGTAGTGGCCGATGCGGGCCTTGACGTCGGGCGGGGCGATGTCGCTGCCGATGGCCGTGGTGTCGGCGGTGCCGATCAGCAGCAGGGTCGGCATCTTCAGGTTCTTGAACTCGTAATACACCGGCTGGGTGAAGATCATGTCGTAGATCAACGCCGAGTTCCACGCCACCACATTGTGGCCCGGGCCCTGGTTGAGGCCGGCGAGCATGGTCACCCAGCGCTCGTACTCAGGCTTCCAGCGGCCACCGTAGTAGGTGTTTTGCTCGTACTTGCGAATGCTGTCGGCGTTGAGCTTGGTTTCCCGGGCAAACCACTCGTCGACGGTACGGTAGGGCACGCCGAGGGCTTTCCAGTCTTCCAGGCCGATGGGGTTGACCAGCGCCAGGCGCTCCACGTCTTCGGGATAGAGCAGGGCGTAGCGGGTGGCAAGCATGCCGCCGGTGGAGTGGCCGAGGATGATGGCTTCTTTCACGCCCACGTCGTTGAGCAATTGATGAGTGTTGTCGGCCAGTTGCTGGAAGCTGTACTGGTAGAAATCCGGTTTGCTGGAGGTGCAGAAGCCGATCTGGTCGGGCGCTATCACCCGATAGCCCGCGTTGCTCAGGGCTTTGATGGTGCTGTCCCAGGTGGCGGCGCAGAAGTTCTTGCCGTGCAGCAGCACCACGGTGTGGCCGTTGGCCTTGCCGTTGGCGGCGACATCCATGTAGCCCATCTGCAGGGTCTTGCCCTGGGAATCGAACTGGAAGTGTTTCAGTGTGTAAGGGTATTCGAAGCCCTGCAGCTCGGGGCCGTAGGTGGGCGGTGTTTCGGCGGCGACCGCACAGGTACCTATCAGGCAGGACAACACGAGGGCAGACAGGCGATACATGGTCGGTTCCTTTGCACAAGCGTGGTGAAGCGGAAGGTCACAGGCACAGACCCCGTTGCGCCGCAGCGGTTTCACTGCACGCTGACTTTTACCCGGGCGGCCTCTAAGATGGCCAGGCACTGCCGGGACGTAGTTGCACACAATAAGACATCGGACAAGGTAAAACCATGGCGCAGCGGGATAGCATTTCCATGCAGATGGTGCGCGAGGCGCTGCTGCAGAGCGGCCTGCCCGAGCCGCAGCTGGCCGCTTTGCTGGAGGCGGCGGGCATCCCTGCGCAAACCTTGCGCGAGCCCGACGCGCGCGTACCGGCCCGTGCCTATGCGCGGCTGTGGCGGCAACTGGCGCAGCGCCTCGACGACGAATTCTTCGCCATGGACGCGCGCGCCCTGCGCAGCGGCAGCCTGGCCTTCGCCTGCCGTTGCGCGATCGCCCAGCCCACGGTGGGCCAGGCCCTGGACAGCGTGCTGGGCTTTCTGCGCCTGATGCTCGAGCGCTTTGATGGCCAATTGCTGCGGCGCCAGGGGCTGGCGGAAATCGTCATCCACGACCAGGCCGCGCCGGCGGCCCGCGCTTTCGCCTATTTCACCTTCTGGATGCTGGTGCACGGCATCGCCTGCTGGCTGGCCGGGCGCCGCATCGCCATCCTTGCGCTCGACCTGCGCAGCACGCAGCCGCCGTATTGCGAAGACTACCGGGTGATGTTCGGCGAGCACCTGCGCTTCGCCCAGCCGGCCACGCGCATCACCTTCGCCGATGACTGCCTCGACCTGCCGGTGCGCCGCAACGAAGCCGACCTGCAGCGCTTCCTGGCACGGGCGCCGGCCAACATTCTGGTCAAGTACCGCGACCCAGATAGCTTCGCCCAGCAGGTCAAGGCGCTGCTGCGCACCCGCGCCCCCGCGCAGTGGCCGGAAACCGAAGGCCTGGCACGGCTGTGGAGCATGTCGGCGGCCACCCTGCGCCGGCGCCTGGCCGACGAAGACCAGACCTACCAGCGCCTCAAGGACAGCGTGCGCAAGGAGCTGGCGGTGGCGGCCCTGGCGGACGTGCGCCTGAGCCTGGCGGATATCGCCGAGCGCCTGGGGTTCGCCGACAGCGGCTCGTTCCACAAGGCCTTTCGCAAGTGGGCGGGCACCAACCCCGGGGAGTACCGCAGCCTGATTCTGGGTGGCCAAAACGCGCAGCGCGCTTGAGCGCTTTGGCCATTGTCGGCTGGGGCCTGGCGGGTGATGATTTTGCCGTCAATGGTGATAACAAAAGGCCCACAGTCCCATGCACATCGACACTCAACGCTTTCTGGTCACCGGCGGCGCTTCCGGCCTCGGGGCCGCCACCGCGAAGATGCTGACCGCCGCCGGCGCACGGGTGATGCTGGTGGATCTCAACGCCGAAGGCGTCGCCGCCACAGCCGCGGCACTGGGCGAAGCGGCGCGCTACAGCGTCGCCGACATCTGTGACGAAACCCAGGCGGGGGCGGCGGTCGATGCCGCCGTGCAGGCCTTTGGCGGCCTCGACGGCCTGGTCAACTGTGCCGGCATCGTCGCCGGCGCCAAAGTCCTTGGCAAGCACGGCCCCCACGACCTGGCTGCCTTTACGCGGATCATCAACGTCAACCTGGTTGGCACCTTCAACATGCTGCGCCTGGCCGCTGCGGCCATGGCCGGCAACACTCCGCTGGCAGATGGCGAGCGCGGGGTGATCATCAATACCGCTTCGGTCGCCGCCTTCGATGGCCAGGTCGGCCAAGCGGCCTACGCCGCGTCCAAGGGCGCGATCGCCAGCATGACCCTACCGTTGGCACGGGAGCTGGCCAGCCACGGCATCCGCGTGATGACTATCGCCCCCGGCATCTTCGAAACGCCAATGATGGCCGGCATGACCGACGCCGTGCGCAGCGCGCTCACCGCCGACGTGCCCATGCCGTCGCGGCTCGGGCACCCGCAGGAGTACGCCGCGCTGGTACGCCACATTATCGAGAACGCTATGCTCAATGGTGAAGTGATTCGCTTGGACGGCGCCCTGCGCATGCGCTGAAGGCGCGTACCCCTGCGAAGCAACGAGGAACACACAATGACAACCCACAGTGATCCCATCGTGATCGTCAGCGCCGCCCGCACCCCCATGGGCGGCTTTCAGGGCGACCTCGCCAGCCTTACCGCGCCGCAACTGGGCGCCGCCGCCATTCGCGCGGCGGTAGAGCGCTCGGGCTTGGCCGCCGACAGCATCGACGAAGTACTCATGGGCTGCGTGCTGCCCGCCGGCCTCGGCCAGGCCCCTGCACGGCAGGCCGCCTTGGGTGCCGGCTTGAGCCAGGCGACGCCGTGCACCACCCTCAACAAGATGTGCGGCTCGGGCATGCAGGCGGCGATCCTCGCCCATGACCTGCTCCTGGCCGGCAGCGCCAGGCGGGTGATCGCGGGCGGCATGGAAAGCATGTCCAACGCCCCCTACCTGCTGGACCGCGCCCGTGGCGGCTACCGCATGGGCCATGGCCGGGTCATCGACCACATGTTCCTCGACGGCCTCGAAGACGCCTACGACAAAGGCCGCTTGATGGGCACCTTCGCCGAAGACTGCGCCCAGGCCAATGGCTTCAGCCGCGGCGCCCAGGACGAGTTCGCCATCGCCTCGCTGACTCGCGCCAAGGCCGCTATCGAGCAAGGCTTGTTCCGCCCGGAAATAGTCCCGCTGCAGGTAACGGTGGGCAAGCAGACTCGGCTGATCGAGGACGACGAGCAACCGCCCAAGGCGCGCCTCGACAAGGTCGCTACGCTTAAACCGGCCTTTCGCGAGGGCGGCACGGTGACGGCGGCCAATTCCAGTTCGATCTCCGACGGCGCAGCAGCGCTGCTGCTGATGCGCCGCTCCGAGGCCGAAGCCGCCGGGTTGCGACCATTGGCAATCATCCACGGCCACGCCGCGTTCGCCGACGCCCCCGGGCTGTTCCCGCAAGCGCCGGTCGGGGCGATAGAAAAGCTGCTGCAACGCACCGGCTGGCACCTCGACCAGGTCGACCTGTTCGAAATCAACGAAGCCTTCGCGGTGGTCACCCTGGTGACCATGGCGCGCCTGGGCCTGCCCCACGGCAAGGTCAACGTCCATGGCGGCGCGTGTGCCCTGGGCCACCCCATTGGCGCCTCGGGCGCGCGCATTCTCGTGACCCTGCTCTCGGCCCTGCGCCAACGCGGCCTGTGCCGTGGCATTGCCGCCATCTGCATCGGCGGTGGTGAAGCCACGGCCATGGCCCTCGAATCCTTGGAGTAATCCCATGCTGCCCGACGAACAACAACGCCAGATCCGCGACGCTGCCCGTGATTTCGCCCAGGAACGCCTGCGCCCTTTCTCCGCCGACTGGGACCGCGAGCACCGTTTTCCCCATGAGGCCATCGCCGAAATGGGCCAGTTGGGCTTTTTCGGCATGCTGGTGCCGGAAGAGTGGGGCGGTTGCGATACCGGCTACGTGGCCTATTCCATGGCCGTGGAAGAAATCGCCGCCGGCGACGGTTCCTGCTCGACCATCATGAGCGTGCACAACTCGGTGGGCTGCGTGCCCATCCTGCGCTTCGGCACCGAGGCGCAGAAACAGCGCTGGCTCGAACCCCTGGCCAGCGGCACCATGCTCGGCGCCTTCGCCCTCACCGAACCCCAGGCGGGCTCCGACGCGAGCAGCCTGAAGTGCCGCGCGCGCCGCGATGGCGAGCATTACATCCTCAACGGCGCCAAGCAGTTCATCACCTCGGGCAAGAATGCCGGGCTGGTGATCGTCTTCGCGGTCACCGACCCGGCCGCTGGCAAACGCGGTATCAGCGCCTTCCTGGTGCCCACTGATACACCCGGTTACGAAGTGGTTCGGGTCGAGCACAAGCTCGGCCTGCATGCCACCGATACCTGCCAGATTCAGCTGCAGGATGTGCGCATTCCTGTGGAGAACCGTTTGGGCGAGGAGGGCGAGGGGTATCGTATCGCCCTGGCCAACCTCGAAGGCGGGCGCATCGGCATCGCCGCCCAGGCCGTGGGCATGGCCCGCGCCGCTTACGAGGTGGCGCGCGACTACGCCCGCGAACGGGAGAGTTTCGGCAAGCCCCTGGTCGAGCACCAGGCCGTGGCCTTCCGCCTGGCCGACATGCTCACGCAGGTTACCGTCGCCCGGCAGATGGTGCTGCACGCCGCCAGCCTGCGCGATGCCGGCGCGCCGGCGCTGGTGGAAGCGTCGATGGCCAAGCTGTTCGCCTCGGAGATGGCCGAGCGAGTGGTGTCCGACGCCCTGCAGACCCTCGGCGGCTATGGTTACCTCAATGATTTCCCGCTGGAACGCATCTATCGCGACGTGCGCATCTGCCAGATCTACGAAGGCACCAGCGATATCCAGCGCATGGTGATTGCCCGCAACCTCTGATCGTCTCTGAACCAAGGAGCCCCGAACCATGGCGTACGAAAGCATTCTGCTGGACATCCGCGACCGCGTCGCCTTGCTCACCCTGAATCGGCCCGAGGCGCTGAATGCGCTGAACGCCCAGATCATCAGCGAGCTCAACCACGCTCTGGATGCGCTGCATGCCGACAGCGGCATCGGCTGCATTGTCATCACCGGTTCGGCCAAGGCCTTCGCTGCGGGCGCCGATATCAAGGAAATGGCCGGGCGCAGTTATCCACAGATCTACCTGGACGACCTGTTCTTCGAGGCCGACCGCGTGGCCAGCCGCCGCAAGCCGATCATTGCCGCCGTGTCGGGCTTCGCCCTGGGCGGTGGCTGTGAGCTGGCGATGATGTGCGACTTCATCCTGGCCGCCGACAACGCCCGCTTCGGCCAGCCGGAAATCAAGCTCGGGGTGCCGCCGGGTATGGGCGGCACCCAGCGCCTGACCCGCGCCATCGGCAAGGCCAAGGCCATGGAGATGTGCCTGACCGGGCGCTTGATGGACGCTGAAGAGGCCGAACGGGCCGGGCTGGTAGCGCGGATTGTGCCCCAGGCCGAGCTGCTGGACGAGGCCTTGAAGGTGGCCGCCGGCATCGCCGCCAAGTCACTGCCGGTGGCGATGATGATCAAGGAAAGCGTCGACCGCGCCTTCGAGGTCAGCCTGGCCGAGGGGATTCGTTTCGAGCGGCGCGTGTTCCATTCGGCATTCGCCACTGAAGATCAGAAAGAGGGCATGGCGGCCTTCGTCGCCAAGCGCGAGGCCGAGTTCAAGCACCGCTGAGGCGCTGCGCTCACTCCACCCGCAGTTCGATCACTTCGCCTAGGCAATAGCCGAAGCCGCGTAGCGTCTGCAAGGCATGGGGGGCGCCCAGCTGCGCCAGCTTGCGCCGCAGGTTGCAGATATGCCGCTCGATCAGCGTGCTGCGGCTGGAATCCTGGCTGCCCCACACGGCTTGCTCGATGGCGTCGCGGCTGATGGCGCCGCTGTGGCGCGCCAGCAGTATCAGCAAGCGCTGCTCGGTGACCGTCACCGCCACCGCCTCTTTGCCGCGGCCCAGTTGCAGGCGGCTGTTGGACAGCCACAGTTGCTCGGTGGCGGTGGTCACGTCGTTGCGGTGGTCGCGGGTCAGGGCTTCCATGCGCGCCTGCAGTTCCACCAGGCTCAACGGCCGCGACAGGCACAGGTCGGCGCCGGCCCGCAGGGTGGCGATGCGCGCCTGGCGGTCGGAGTCGTCCAGCAGCACCATCAGTTCGGCGCCACCGCGGTGGGCCACGCACAGGGCCAGCAGCTCCGGGCGCAACTCCACGAGGTCGAGCAGGATAAAGGCGTAGCCGCCGCCGCGCAGGGCGCGCTCGGCGTCCACGGGTTCGGCGGCGGTGACTTTTTGGCCGTCGCTGCACAGCCCCTGAAGCAACTGCGGGTCACGTTTCTGCGCGATATACAGCAGGTTGTTGGAGTTCATACCAGCGCCTTGGTCTGCCGACACAATAGGGTAAGCCGGGCGCCGCCTTCGGGGCTGCTGCCGACATCCAGAGTGAAACCATGCAAATTGACGATTGCCGCGACGATCGACAGCCCCAGGCCGAAGCCGCTCTGGTTGCTGCTGTCGTCGCTGCGGTAGAAGCGTTGGAAGATCGCCTCGCGTTCCGAAGGCGGAATGCCGGGGCCGGTGTCCTCGACGTCGAGGCGAGCAAAGCCCTGCTCCAGGCTGGCCTTTAGCGTCACGGTGCCACCCGCCGGGGTGAACTTGATCGAGTTGCTCAGCAGGTTGCCGATGGCCTCGAACAGCAAGGCGCGGTCGCCGTGCAGCAGCGGCAGGTCGTCGGCCAACAGTAGTTGCAGGTTCAGCTCGCCTTCTTCGGCCAGGGGCAGGTAGAAGTCGTGCAGTTCCTGCAGCAGCGCGGCCAGGTCCAGTTCGACGAAGCCGGAACGGCGGCGGTGGTCCTCGATCTCGGAGATGCGCAGCAGGCCGCGGAAGCGCGCCATCAGGGTGTCGGTCTCACCGATCACCTCATCCAGTTGCAGGCTCAACTCGGAGTCGTCGTCGCTCTGCTGCTTGATGCGGTAGATCTGCGCCCGCAGCCGCGTCAACGGCGTGCGCAGGTCGTGGGCGATGTTGTCGCACACGCCCTTGACCTCCATCATCAGCCGTTCGATACGGTCGAGCATGGTGTTGACGATGGCCGCCAGGCGGTCGAGTTCGTCGCGGCGGTCCGACAGCGGCAGGCGCTGGGTCAGGTCGCCGGCGACGATGGCATCGGCGCTGTCCTGGATCGCGCGGATACGGCGGATCGGCCGTTTGCGCAGGAAGTAGAAGGCCAGGGCGCCCGGAATGATGGTCAGCGACATGCCCCACATCAACGCATTGAGAATGATGCGGGTAACGGCGAACAGCGAGCCGTTGTCGCGCACCAGCACCAGCCAGCGACCGTCACGGGTCGGCATGGCCACGGCGTCGCAGGCGTCGTCGGGCACGTTGTCGTTGTCGGAGTCGATGCACTTGTCCAGTTCGTAGATCTGCCCGTCCAGAGGCAGGCCCTTGGGGATGCGCAGCAGCTCGCCGGCCAGCGGGTTCAGGCGGTCGTCGAACAGCCCATAGGCGTCGAAGGCGCGGTCGTCGAAGGTCGAACTGGCAGCCAGGGCATCTTCCAGGTCACGGCCCTGAAAGCGCGAAAACAGCTGTTCGCGCTGCATCAGCGAGTGCCGAGCGAGGCTGTCGAGGTAGGTGAACACCTCGTAGTACATCACCCCCATGAGGATGCTGCCCCAGATGACGAACAAGAAACTGTAGAGCGCCAGCAGCCGACTGCTGGAAGAACGCCAACCCTCAGAGGGGTTCGGCAATGACATAGCCAGAACCTCTAACGGTCTTGATCAGGGGCACGGTGCCAGGCGGGTCGATCTTCTTGCGCAGACGGCCGATATGCACGTCGATGAGGTTGGTGCCGGGGTCGAAGTGGTAGCCCCACACTTCTTCGAAGATCATCATGCGAGTGAGGATCTGGCCGGCGTTGCGCATCAGGAACTCAAGCAGCTTGTATTCGGTGGGCAGCAGGTTCAGCGACTGCTCGCCACGCTTGGCTTCGCGGCTGATCAGGTCCAGCTCCAGGTCAGCGACCTTGAGGCCGTTGCTGGGGGCGGCGGTGGCGCTGTTGCGGCGCAGCAGTACTTCGACCCGGGCGGCCATCTCGTCGGAAGCGAACGGCTTGGTCAGGTAGTCGTCGCCACCGGCACGCAGGCCACGCACGCGCTCGTCGACATCGGAGAGGGCGCTGATCATCAGGATCGGCGTCGACACACCGATGGTGCGCAGCGTAGTGACGATGGCCAGGCCATCCAGTTCGGGCAGCATGCGGTCCAGGGTAATGACGTCGTAGACGCCGCTGACTGCCTTCACCAGGCCTTCACGGCCGTTGTCGACCCAGTCTACCTGCAGGCCGTGGCTGCTGAGCTCTGCCACGATTTCCTTGGCAGTTACGGCATCGTCTTCGATGGTCAGTACGCGCGTCATGGTGTGTTCTACCCAGAGGTTTCGGCTTTAGACGAGTTCATTGTGCCAAGAAATATAGGATGACTTTCTGAAGAATGTTTTACTTTGGCAGGATCACGTCCCACAAAGCCTGGAGAAAAGGGCCTGAGGCGACGGCTATTGGGCCTTTGGCCATCTGTTTCTTTCCTGTATCCGTGGTGTTACTCGATATTTCTAAAGCCCGCGCGCCCGGCGCCGATTACCTGTTGGCTAGAACTCCCTTTACACAGGATGAATCAACCATGGTTAGCGTTTCCCTCAACTCCAGCACGGGCCTTTCAGCGCTCTCGCTCACTACTACGGCGAAGGCGACCGCCGACACCGCCACGGACTCGACGTCCGCCACCGGCACCAGCACGGCCACGGCGGACCTGAGCAAGGTCACTTCCACCAGCGGCTCCAGCGCTTCCGGCGGCTCGGGTGGTTCGGGCTCGTCGAGCAGCGACAGCACCAGCGAAACCGTCAAGCAGCTGCAGCAACAGATCGCCCAGATCCAGAAGCAGCTGCAAGCGGATCAACAAGCCATGCAGAAGGCCCAGACCAGCAACGGCAGCGCCGAGGCGAAGGCCGCGGCCGTCGCCGAAGCCGCGGCCAAGGTCAGCAGCGACTCGGCGCAGTTGTCCACCGTCAACGCCGCCCTGCTGCAAGCCCTGCAGGACGAAGGCAGCAGCACCTCGGGTTCGACGGTGAACACCACCGCTTGACCCGCCGCAAAGGCGCCACATCGGGCAGCTTTGCACCAATCAGCTAGTCTTTCTTGGATTGACTGATTGGAGGTCCCCGATGCTGGCACCTGCGCAGCCCGCCAACGAGCGGCAACGCCTCGTCACCCTGCGTTCGCTGCAGATTCTCGATACCCCCGCCGAAGAGCGTTTCGACCGCCTCACGCGCCTGGCGCGGCGGCTGTTCGACGTGCCCATCGCCCTGGTCAGCCTGGTCGACAGCAACCGCCAGTGGTTCAAGTCGTGTTCGGGGCTGGGCGTCAGTGAAACCACCCGTGATGTGTCGTTTTGCGGCCACACCATCCTCAATGACCAGATCCTGATGATTCCCGATGCCGGCAACGACGAGCGCTTCGCCGACAACCCGCTGGTGACCGGCGCGCCAGGCATTCGCTTCTACGCCGGCTGTCCGTTGAAGGTCGCCGATGGCAGCAATGTCGGCACGCTGTGCCTGATCGACACCCGCCCACGCACCCTGGACGCCGAGGAGCGGGAGTTGTTTCGCGACCTGGCGAGCATGGCCGAGCAGGAAATCAATGCCGTGCAGATGGCCACGCTCGACCACCTCACCGAGGTGGCCAACCGGCGTGGCTTCGAGACCCTCGCCAGCCATTCGCTGAACATCTGCAAGCGCATGGACACTGCGGCTTCGCTGTTGTTCTTCGACCTGGATGGGTTCAAGGGCATCAACGATACTTACGGCCATGGCGAAGGCGACCGCGCCTTGCAAACCTTTGCCGAAGTGTTGCGCACAGTGGTGCGCGAAATGGACACGGTGGGGCGCCTGGGCGGTGACGAGTTCGTGGCGTTGCTGATGGGCTCGGGCGAGCCGGAGAGCCGGGCGATCGTCGAGCGCTTTCGCGAAGCGCTCACGGCCCGCACACGGCGCGACATGCGCGCCTATGCGATTGGCTACAGCGTCGGCATCGTCGAGTACGACCCGGCCCGCCATGAAACGGTGCGGGCCCTGCTCAATGACGCCGATGCGGCCATGTATCTGCAAAAGGTGGCGGCGCGCAAGCAGCGGTGACGGCTTGCGCGCGAGCGAGGGCGATCAGTCGATCGCCTGGCGGGCGCCGTGCTTGTCGACCTTGTACTGCATGGCCACGGCCGGCACCTTGGTGCTCTTGCCGGTCTCCATCCAAGCGCGCAGGCGTGTGGCGTCGGCGAAGTGGGTGTACTTGCCGAAGGCATCGAGAATCACCATCGCCACCGGGCGCCCGGCCATGCTGGTGACCAGCACCAGGCAGTGGCCCGCCTGGTTGGTGAAGCCGGTCTTGGTCAGCTGGATGTCCCAGTTGCTCTTGTTCAGCAGGTGGTCGGTGTTATGAAAGCCCAGGGTGTAGTTGGGCTTGTGGAAGGCCACGGTCTTTTCCCGGGTGGTGCTCAGCTCGCTCAGCAGCGGGTAGCGGCGGGCGGCGATCAGCAGCTTGCTGAGGTCGCGGGCGGTGGACACGTTCTGGGTCGACAGCCCGGTGGGCTCCACGTAATGGGTGTGGTCCATGCCCAGGGCGCGGGCCTTGGCGTTCATGGCGGCGATAAAGGCGCCGTAGCCACCCGGGTAGTGATGGGCCAGGGTCGCTGCGGCGCGGTTTTCCGAAGACATCAGGGCAATCAGCAGCATGTCGTGGCGGTTCAGGGTGCTACCCAGCTTGACCCGGGAAAACACGCCTTTCATCTCTTTGGTCTGGCTGATGTCGACGGTAAGCTCTTCGCTCATCGACTGCTTGGCATCCAGTACCACGATGGCGGTCATCAGCTTGCTGACCGAGGCGATCGGCAAGACCTGGTCGGCCTTGCTTTGATAAATGACTTTGTTGGTCTGCAGATCGACCAACAGGGCGCTGCCGGAGGCCAGGTGCAACTGCGCGGGGTCGCGTTGCAGGGCAGCTTCGTTGGCGAGGGCATTCGACGTGACAGCAGTGCCTGCGAGGACCAGCAGCAAGCTCAGAATCGAAAGAGAAGTTTTCACGTGTTGCGCTCACCTGAGGGTAGGAAATGACGTTCTATGAAGAAGATGTCGGCAAAAAACCGTTACATTTTATGAGTATGGGCCGGTAACTGTCGATTGCCTGGAGAAGTTAAATCTTTTTCATTGAAAACCAACGCAATTACCCCTTCAGGCGACGACCGGCACCAATGAAAAGCCCCGCTGTAGGGCGGGGCGATGTCAAGCGAAGGCGCTGTGTGCGGCGGCTGCCTACCAGCGCGGCGGGCCATAGTAGCCACGCGGGGCGTAGTAGCCAGGTGGCGGTGGCGGCGGCGCATAGTAGACCGGCGCTGGCTGGTAGTAGACCGGCTGTGGCGGCGCCTGCACATACACAGGCTGCGGCGCGACGTACACCGGGCGCTGTTCGACATAAACCGGCGCGGGCCGGGTTGCCACTACTGCCCCGACTACCGCTGCGCCGAGTACAGCACCCAAGACACCTGCGCCCGGGCCACCGCCGCCCCAGCCGCCACCATGGGCGCTGGCTTGGCCGGCGGCAGCGAGAGCGCCGACCAACAAGGCAATTTTGGGAAGATGACGAATCATGATGGTTCCTCGTAATACGACCTGGCGCTTGGGCTCTCAGTGAGTTCAAGGTCCGCCGTAAACACTATGACAGCGAAAATGTAAAAAATTACCGAAGGGATCGGTAAAGATTGTGTAAGGTCCAATGCCCACCCGCAGACCAGACCATCACCCATACAGGAGTATTAGATGTCCGTGATCCCCAACAAAGACACAGTGCTGTGCATGTCGCTGGCCGGCCGGCCAGGCACCTTCGGCGTGCGGTTCCATAACCATCTCTATGAGCAGTTGGGCCTTGATTACTACTACAAGGCCATGACCACCAGCGACCTGCCGGCCGCGGTGGGCGGCATCCGCGCCCTGGGCATCCGTGGCTGTGGCGTGTCCATGCCGTTCAAGGAAGCCTGCATTCCGCTGGTCGATGAGATGGACGCCTCGGCGGCGGCCATCCAGTCGATCAACACGCTGGTCAACAGTGGCGGGCATATTAAGGCCTACAACACCGATTACATCGCCATTCGTCAGCTGATCGAGCGCCACGGCCTCGACCCCGCCACACCCATCGCCCTGCGCGGCAGCGGCGGCATGGCCAAGGCGGTGGCCTCGGCGTTCCGCGATGCGGGCTTTCGCCGCGGCACGATCGTCGCCCGCAACGCCGAGACCGGCCCGGCGCTGGCGCGTGCCTGCGGGTACGACTGGCGCCATGAGCTGAGTGCGCTGCGCGCGCCGCTGCTGGTCAACGTCACCCCGGTGGGCATGAGCGGTGGCCCCCAGGTTGACGACCTGGCCTTCGACGCCGAGGCGGTGGCCGCCGCCGACGTGGTGTTCGACGTGGTCGCCTTGCCCGCGCGCACGCCCTTCGTGCAATTGGGCGAGAAGCTTGGCAAGCAGGTCATTACCGGCCTGGAAGTCATTGCCATCCAGGCGCTCGAACAGTTCGTGCTGTACACCGGCGTGCGCCCCACCGATGAGCAGGTGCGGCTGGCGACCGAGTTCGCCCGCGGCTGACATCGATCTGCGCGGGGCCCTTGGCACCCGCGCTCGCTTGACCCATTCGAGGGTCGACAACTTGTCCTACAACTCG
>Ga0308164_10002152_pt1 | contig 20399 bp, 17 predicted proteins | sample PhyTR2_FD_201031 | JGI IMG/M metagenome (GOLD analysis project Ga0308164, IMG submission 201031) | Phyllosphere microbial communities from UC Gill Tract Community Farm, Albany, California, United States - DLSLT.R2 | ecosystem: Host-associated > Plants > Phyllosphere > Unclassified | place: USA... | reverse complement strand
ATAAAAAGATGGAAACCGTAGGAAATGATTTCGTTCGGGAGCTTAATAAACGCAAGGAGCTGTCATCAGTATTTACTTTTTACAGTGCAAGTTTTCCTCAATATATGTTGAAAATAGACAACGATATTGCGCAACAGAAAGGCATAACGATTGATAATGCGATGAATACGCTTTCAACTTTTGTTGGCAGTAATTACGAAACGAGTTTTATTAAATACGATCGCCAGTATAAAGTTATGGTGCAGGCATTGCCTCAATATAGGGCACTCCCTGAAGATATTCTGAAACTTTCGGTTAAGAATGATAAAGATGAAATGGTTCCTTTTTCTGCATTTATGAAGATGGAAAAAGTTTATGGACTTTCAGAAATTACGAGACATAACATGTACAACGCTGCCGAAATTAGCGGTCAATCTGCTTCCGGTTATAGTTCAGGAGAAGCCATTGCCGCGATAAGCGAAGTCGCGAAAAAAACATTACCAAGAGGTTATGGTATTGATTGGGCAGGTATTTCAAAAGATGAGGTTTCGAGAGGGAATGAAGCGATCTATATCTTTTTAATCTGTTTGGGTTTCGTTTACCTGGTACTTGCAGCTCAGTACGAAAGCTTTATTCTTCCGTTATCAGTTATCCTTTCCTTACCTGTAGGTATTTTTGGAGCTTTTCTTTTCTTAAAGATTTTAGGTCTGGAGAATAACATTTATGCCCAAGTGGCCATGGTAATGTTAATTGGTTTGCTTGGTAAAAATGCCGTACTGATTGTCGAGTTTGCAACACAAAGGCAGGCTCAAGGCTTAACAGTTTTAAAGGCTGCCATGGAAGGTGCAAGTGTGCGTTTCCGCCCGATTTTGATGACATCATTTGCTTTTATTGCAGGTTTAATTCCATTGATGATCGCCAGCGGTCCGGGTAAAATCGGTAACAGGACCATTGGTTCGGCTGCGGCGGGCGGTATGCTTTTCGGTACCATTTTCGGTGTGGTAATTATTCCCGGATTATACTACGTATTCGGAACAATCGCTGCCAAGCATAAACTAATCAAAATTGAAGAAGAACATCCGTTAACTGAAGAAATAGAAGATAATGTTTAGGAAAAATATTTATAAATACCTTGGTTTGGCGTTAATATGCGCTGCATATTCGGCTTGTAAAGTGCCCGAATTTGCCCAACGTAGCGAGAATAAAAATGTGCCTGTTAGTTTCAATAATTCGCCCGACAGCACAAATACCGGCAAAGTGCAATGGCGTCAGTTTTTTACCGATCCAAATCTGGTTAGCTTGATTGATACTGCATTAAAAAACAATCAGGAGCTGAACGTTACGCTGCAGGAAATCGAAATTGCAAAAAATGAAATCAAAGCGAGAAAAGGCGAACTTTTGCCGACTGTCGGTTATAGGGTAGGTGCGGGATTGGAAAAAGTAGGTCGTTACACAAGTTCGGGTGCGGGTGATGCATCAACTGATATTACACCCGGTAAAGAAGTTCCTGATGTTTTACCCGACTACGCTTTTGGTTTGCAAGCAAACTGGGAAGCAGATATCTGGCACAAATTACGCAACTCAAAAAAGGCAGCAGTAAGCCGCTACCTTTCTACGGTAGAAGGACGGAACTTTGTAATCACAAATCTGGTTGCCGAGGTTGCCAATTCTTATTACGAATTACTGGCTTACGATAATCAGTTAGCGATTGTAAAACAAAATATCGCTTTGCAGAGTAACGCTTTGGAATTGATGAAAATTCAAAAACAAGCAACCAGAGTAACTGAGCTGGCGGTAAGAAAATTTGAAGCTGAGGTATTAAGCTCCAAAAGTCTGGAATTCGATATTGAACAGAATATTACCGAAAGTGAAAATAAAATTAACTTTTTATTGGGTCGCTATCCGCAACCGATTCAAAGAGATAAAACAAGTTTTACAGATCTGGTTCCGCCAACGGTACAGGCAGGTTTACCATCGCAATTGTTGGCGAACAGACCGGATGTTAAACAGGCAGAATTTGACCTTGCAGCAGCAAAATTAGATGTTAAAGTTGCAAAAGCGCAGTTTTATCCTTCCTTAGGTATTTCTGCTACAATCGGGTATCAGGCATTTAATCCGTCGTACCTTTTCAGAACACCCGAATCTTTGGCTTATTCATTGGCAGGAGATCTGGCAGGGCCGCTTATTAATCGTAATGCCATAAAAGCAGAATATTTAACGGCGAACGCTAAACAGTTACAGGCAGTTTTTAATTATGAGAAAACGATTTTGAACGGATATATAGAGGTTGCTAATCAGCTGTCGAACATTACAAATCTTCAAAAAAGCTACGATTTGAAATCAAAGCAGGTACTTGCGCTTACTCAATCAATAGATATTTCTAATGATTTGTTTAAATCTGCAAGAGCCGATTATTTCGAAGTATTGATGACTCAACGCGATGCCTTACAATCGAAATTAGAACTTATCGAAACTAAAAAACAACAATTAAATGCTGTGGTAAATATTTACCATGCACTTGGTGGTGGCTGGAATTAAGCTGCGGCAAACTATTCTAAAAGCGCTTTAATTTTAAAGCGCTTTTTTTGTGGTTAACATTTTTGTGCAGGCTCATAAAATGCTGTAATAATGCAAGATAGGTTTAAATATTTCGTGTTTTTTTATACATTTATAAAACTTATCCTTAATCACCCCTTATGTACATAACCTGGCGCTCTGATATGTATGGATGGGAGCAACTTCCCGAAGCTCCGTTCAAAATTAAAGAATATATTGCCTTAAACGGCAGTATACAACTTATTCCTTTTGATGAACAAACGATAAAAGAAAATCCGCCTAGCGTGGCAAAAAACTTATCAGGGTTGTTCGACGGCTATAAAATATATCAGTTTAATAAAATATCTCAATACAGACAGTACCCTTTGCGCATTGTTTATAGTCCGGAAAAAGGAAGGCTTTATGAAGTAAAAGGAGAAAATCACCCGATATACAGGTTGATGGGGCAATTGTATGCAGGGTTTAAAGACGAGTCTGCATTGGATAATTGGATTGATCAGGAGCTTTATACATATTTACTCTTTTTTTTCGATAATGTATCCGGCCGTCATGGAAGGTTTGAACTATTGGATTTAAGAAATCATCTTAAACAGGTTAGCGCATTGGATCAGATAATTGACAGGGTTAACAGTTACTATACTAAAAATCCGTCAAAAAGAGAGCAGGTAGAACTTGACCACGAAGAACAGTTTCTTGAAAAATTTAAAATCGCATATTCTGATGTACATACTCAACTGATAAAAAATGCATTGAGTTTGTTTTTTAAAAACAAATATTGCAGCAACCCTGAACAAATGCATGACGGGACGGACAGAATATTGAGCAGAGATAATTTTATGATTTTTTTGTCTTCTCTTTTTCTTGGCGATATTTTATTTTCTAAAAAAGAGGACGATTTCGGGATGGTAGAAATGACGAACGAAAAAAGTTATGTAATTTGGTTCAGTACGGATATTGATGGTGAAATTAAGGTGGATATCGTGCCCGCAAATATAGATTCGCAGGGAAATTCTTTAAGTGAATTACCTGCAGGTACTGTCGAGTTCAAAGAATTTCCCTATTTCGATTAAGAACTGTTTCTTCTCATTTTTGCAAGACTTAATAATACCATTGAAATGAAGAATGTTGCGAAAATGGTGTATGCATAATAGAAAACTAAAAAAATACTGAATAAACTGTTATTCTCAGACAGGCTAAAGTTTGGCTGTATATTTTCAGTTTGCTTGCTTCCTGCAAAGGGTAGTAATTTTTCAAACGCATAGCTTACGTTGTGGAATGGTATTTTTGGAGTTTGTTTATCGATTAGCAAAGTATTATCCCATGCGTAATTAAACACATAACACCCAATTATAAAAACGGTAAGCAGTGCAACCAATGCCCTATGTGTGGGAAAAGTTATCCAAAAGAATATACGTAAGATGATAAATATGACCTCCTCCCAAATATTTCGGCTCGGCGTCCGGTTTACGATTATTTTTCTTGCCTGTACATCATCACCGTTATTAAAAACGGTATTTGATAGCATTTCAAATGGTTGTCGGAAATTTGAATGTCCGTAATAAGGAAAAATCCATTTACAGGATTCCAGAGTAACCAAATCATCTGAGAAATATCCGGATAGTTGATTTTTTGATCTTTTATCCCAGCTATCATGTTCATTATGAGTTTCTTTTGCCTGCCAATAATTACCCGAATCACTTATATTGGCATAATTTGTTCCGATAAGGTTCCATCTGCTTGGTTGGCAAACTGCAATTAATGGTGTTATCGAAAAGTGTTTAATCGTGGTATATTGAATATCTACTTCGCCTCTGGCTATAAATGGCGTTCGGTTCTCCTCGTCGCCGGTATTTAAATATAATGTTCCTCCGATATTTGCGTGAACTAACGACAGAGCAGTCGGATGATCTTCAATCTCACGAGGTTTGGCCCTAATCCTTCTGACTAAATCTTTTTTTGTTTCTTTCCAGACGTTTGATCTTAAAGCAATATGTTCAGAAATCGCATCCTTGTAAAAAATCGCACCTGCGCAATCAATTTCTCCGTTAACCTGAAGTTCTGAAAAGGTTGCCCCACCATAAACCAGCGCAAAACTATTAATATCACTACCACCCGGTTTTTTTAAACCTTCGTAAAAAAGAACTATTTTTTTAAAAGCTTTAAAAATATGTATAGCGCAAAACAAATTGTGGAATTCTTTGGCAGGAAGTTTCAGGTTATATTTCGCCAGTAAATCAATAATTTTAACGCAGGCTTCGTAATTGGGATCTTTCAGCGATTCAGTTAATTCTTTAATTACATTATTAAGTTGCTTAACTTCCTCATATTTTTGGATGCAGTCGGAGTCAAGCTTATTTTTATGACGAATTTCGTTTAAGAGCTTTCGGTTCAAATGCTCAAGTTCTTTTGCATTGGCAATTGAGGGAACTAACTCATTTTGTTTTATCTTTTCTTTTAAATCAGTTATCTTATTGAATACTTTCTCAAGTTCGGAATAGTCATCATTATATCTTTTTATAATTTCATTTTTATTTTTTCCGGCAGTATTTACACTAAATTCAATTTCATCTGCAGCATTTGAAAGTTCTTTACAGATGGCATCATATTCCTCTTCGAATTTTGCTGTTTTTTTATCTAAAATCAATCCGTCAAAATTCAGCCAGTTGAAAAGATAATCTTTATTATTCATCTCATATTGTCTGATCAGACGATGATGAATATTCCTCACCCGGCTAACATTATCAGTATCAGAGGTTATCTTTATACCTTTAGAGAAGTTGAAGGTTAATTTCGAGCCAATTTCAGAATTGTTGCCGAGAATGGCATAATTTTTAGAGTTAGGCTTTTCCTCAATTAATCCGCACTCTTGCGGGTTTATAAAAATTCCTTGTTTTAAGTGTAAATAATCAAAAAAACTCGAGCTGATATCAACTATTCCAAAACTTATAAAACCATTATTAAGGGTGGCATTTTGAACTGAAGAATTTCTTAGTAATAGTGATACGCCAAAATAATCCTTTTCCGTAGAATAGCCGAAATAACTTCCTGAACAATCAAAATCGAAATCTATTTTGGATTTATGAAATATAGCTCCTGATGCTACAAATGTTCCTTCTCTTAAAAATACACTTTCGGTATTTAATCCGGGCGCTTCCAAGGAAGTTGGCGAGCCAAAAAAATTGCTGCCTGCAGCACAAAATAATCGTTGTATTTTTGCAAATGATAATGTTATGAGTTTATGTGCCGTAACGGAGTTCATCATTAACATATCACAGCGTAAATTATATCCGTTAAAAGCGGAATACAAAACTGAATTGTTTAAAGAAATTGTATGCATAACTTCTGCACCTTCCATGATGATTTCTCCTCTCACATGTATCTCCTCAAGGTACATGGCATTATTTGATGTAAAGGATGCAAAATCTAATTTGCCAAGTATGTTAGCGCCTTCTTTATCCAACAGGGATTTAATCCTCGATGGTTTTTTGTTTAACCGAAATTCGCCGTTAAGGGTTGTATTCTTTGCGTTTATACTCCAGCCTTCTGTTTCACCTATAATGCAATGTTCAAAAATTATATTTTCTGCATAAGAGTCGTTAAATTTTATTCCCTTAATAAAAGTGCAGTTTTTGAACTCGATATCAACTGAAATTGTTCTGCTGCTTAAATCCAGCGCATAATGATGATCAGATATAATTCTTTCACCGTTCTGCAAAAGCGAAATTTCCTCTGAATTATAGTTTAATGCAGAGGTAATTGTAGCACCTTCTATTTTTAAAAAACCATTTTTTAGCAAAGTTTTACTGATACCTGATTCCAGACACCATTGTAAAAATTCAGATCTTATGGTGTTTTTTGCAGTTCCGAATACGTCTTCATATTGCACATATGGCGGAAGTGTACAATCTGCTATACCTGTTTGAGTCCCTTCTAATAATAAAATGGTTTCGGCGTAAGTTAACCTTATGTTTTTTGATGCATCGGAAACCATTAAAAGTAACTCTACATCACCAAACTGGCGGTTTTTATCGAGTTCTTCCAATACATAACCTAAAGTAAATACAGTTGTAAAAAAACAAGTTTTTTCCATGAGAGCGTTGTCAAGAATTAGGGATTTAACTTTTTGAAGATAGTAAAAAACCTGATTACTAGTTAATTATGCAAACAAAAAAAGTTGAAATTTTTTAAACCTTATTTTTAGCATCAATTATTCATTACTTTTTGTGGATTTTTCGACCGGATTCTATGCTATAAAATAGATCCGAAACAAAAAGGGCTGTAAAAAATGATTTTTTACAGCTTTTTCATGCAATGAAGTTTTTTTTAAGCTCTTAATTTTTTTGCATAATCAACGGATAAAATTCCGCTACCCTCTATGGCGAAACAAATTAATCCGATAAGAACCGAGATAGAAAGCCATAATTCTGAATAAGGTCTGAAAATTTCTGTAGATAAGTTAATAAAGAAACTGCTCCGATAAGAATCGGTAAATTAACCAGGCAACATATTCTTGTGTGTGTGCCCAAGGCTATCGCCAGGCCACCAATAATGTGTACGATAATAATAAAGTGTGCAATAATACTTATGCCGACTGCCGTCCCAAGGTGAGCATGGTGCATTAACCAATTGGCTGCAGGTAAATATGAATTTGCAACAATACAACAGCAGGAGATTTTTTGGCTGCAACAACAGGTCTCCTGACAGAGATCTTTGTGCTCATTTTCCTACATGTGGGCAGTCATGCAACCGGGCATCTTGATGAACAGCTATGAAAAATATATAAACCAAGTTATCTTTGGAAGCTTTCTTTAGTGTGGAAAACACTGAAAATTTTTTAAATTTTATCCGGTAATTTAAATGGTTAAAGCAGCACGTATTTTAAGATTAAAAAATTCTCCTTCTTCTCCGTACTCAATTGTAGCGCTCTTGCCGTAGGCATAAAATAACCGCTGCTCTATATTTGCCAACCCTTTATTGAGGCTTTGCATTTTCTTTCCTCTATTTATAAGGTTAGTTGTCTTAATCATCAAAACGCCTTTCTCCAATAACAAGCTTAGTTCCCCGGGAAAACTTTTGTCATTCAGTTTCCCATGCTTAAATATGTTTTCTGCGAGGGTGATAACGACTAGAGGAATAAATTTTACAAGTGCTGCTTCTTTTGTATAGTTAAACTTAAAGTAACGTTCACCATTAAATCTAATCATATGTAACCTGATGAGATTTTCCACATGCTCAATTTCTTTTTCTAAAACAACGGTGCTTTCCTTGAATTCACTATTGGTGCTATACCTCATGATGTCTGCAAGGGTCATCACAGATTCGGAGACATCCGGAGCCTGAACGAGCGTTTTTTCGTAGATGAAATTAAGGGTATTGAACAATAAATGAGGGTTAATTTGTGCTTGCAGGTAAGAATTTTTAGCCAGATTTAGTTCGTTTTCCATACTTTGGTTGGCCATTGATTTTTCGTAAAAAGCGGTCTGTACGAGTTTTTTGTCTTGTTCTTGTTTCCGGTACTCTTCGAATAAATGATAAAATCCGGCTAGTCCCATAAACTGCAGTGCCCGCCACAACACCCTAAATATGAACTGATGATTCATCAGTAGTTCGTCTATATCATTCCACTTCGTATGACGGGTTATTTGTAAATCGAGAAGGTAGCTGAGGAACAGATAAAAGCTGAAAATTATAAATACACCCACAGGTAATTTCCAGATCCAGTTTAAGCCATTGTTGAAAGCCTCAGGATAAAAGTATAAGCCGCAAAAATAAAACAAAGCGATGTTGAGTGTATAGTGTGCAACATAATTACCCGGTTTACCAAAACTGTTACTCGCCAAACCGACAATAATAATCTCCAAAATGATGTAAACTATCCAGCTTATAATATGGATTTTATAGAATTTTATCCAGTCTAAAATCTTTTTCATAACGGCTATTTGGGGTGTCCGTGTAGTTAATAATATGTACTGAGTAATAACTTTTTTCACGTTTCCGGAATGCAATAGTTTCATAGAAAAAAAATATGAAACAGAACCAAAAACAATTTCAGAAGAGAACAGTATTCGTCTTTCGCTCAATGGAAAAACGCCAATCCGTAAGCACGGATCCAACAACAACAAGTATCATTATCATTTCAAATGGTACACGCGTGAATGCGAATCAGTAAAAGTTTCAAAAACTATAACCGGCCGGTTGTTATTGTATTGTCCTTCAAAAATTTATTAATTTTATCCTTATAAAATTCAGTCATCTGTACCTTCCGTTCGGATTTAAAAAATATAGTATTACCCGATACCTTCCGGATCTTCTTCGCATTAATTACGTGCGACCTGTGCACCCGAAAAAAAGAGTCGTATTTAAACAAATCCTCCACTTCCAGTAGTGTTAGATAAACCAATTGCTCAAATTTGGTTGTTACCATATTAACATAGTTTCCGGCACCCTCAAAATAGATAATGTCCTGCTTTTTTATCTTTGTGAGCTTACTTTTATCACCGGTTTTGAAAAACAACATATTTTTCACCATTTTGTGGAGCTTGGGTAAATCCTGTTCAATGACTTCCATAACTATTTTACTAAACAAAGATTGTTTAATAGGCTTCACTAAATAGTTATTGACGCGAATGTGGAACGCCTCGATAGCATATTTGTCAAAGGCGCTTGTAAAAATTATGCTTCCGGTTTTCGGTTTGAGGCTAACGGCGAGTTCCATCCCGGAGATGTCAGGCATTTCAATATCGAGGAACAAAATATCAATTTTGTCTTTTTTGTCGATTTCTGATAAAGCGTGAACGGAATTGTTGTAGGTTTTTACCAATTCGAGGTTTGGCATTTTGCTGATGTAGTTTTCCAGCAAGGCGATAGCATGTTTTTCGTCATCAATGATAACGCATCTAATCTTATTATTCATAAGCTAGGAGGGTTGAGAGGTTGATAAAATACGTTAGTTTACATTTTGCCTATTATAATCTATTTTTATCCAGTAAAAATTGTAATGGTAACTATTTAATCATAAATGAGTTAAGTCCGATCAACTGATGTATAAAACTCATCCCCATGGTCAGTAATTAGATCTGTCAATGTGATATTAAGTCCATCAGAAATTTCTAGTAGAGTGGAGAACATGAAATCCTCCTTTGCATTCTCTATATCACTAATCTTTGATCGGTCTATTTTTTCACACCTGTCAGCTAATTGCTTTTGAGAAAATCCTTTAGACAAGCGGTAATACTTCACATTTTTTCCAACGATATTAAATGCATTCCTTTCCTTGTCTAACACAACGTGAAAATCCAACATTTGAACAAAAAATATTGTGGCAATTTTGCCACATATAATATTTATTCGTATATTTAGAGCATGAGTAGAAAGGGTTTTCCATTCTACTTAATTTTTGGTATTAATTTTAAGAGTCTCGACTGCAAATTCTGACAATTGCTGATTGGAGGGACAATAGATTAATGCCCATGACAATATTTTGTGTATTTTCGTACACACTATAGAGTTATGGGCTCTATTGTAATTCCGTTCCATAGGTCGTCAGAAACCAGCAGTCCGGTATTTAGAGCCCTGCTATAGTGCTCCATTTTGAGACTCGTATAACCAATACGGGTATGGAACTAAGTAAATTTATTCGCATTCATTTTTTGCTTTCCTTGAATAAGGACTGGAATTGCTTTGTATCTGATTTCCCCCTTAAAAACAATCATTTCATTCTTCCTCCGAGTCCATGCCCTTTTAACAGGATGTATGCGCTCAAGCCGAAAAATCCTGAGTAATATTCTTCATGGTGGCAGGTCAGTTATATTTAAAATCTAAATTTTAGTATTGGTTCCCCTGGCCTGCTGCTTATCTCTGCTATGCTCATTTTGTTGGGCTTAGCTTCTTATTACCTAAATCAACTAACATTAAATTTTATGAAAAAAACGATTTTTTTGGTCGTGATGGCCACGCTTTGCCTTTTTTTTAGGGTACAGGCGCAAACCAATTCCGTGCGTGTTAAAGGAGATGTACTTAGTCCGGTAAACGTAGGAGATAAGGTTCCGGACATGGAATTCTCATCCGTTTACAATTACAATTCAACAAGTTTGAAACTCTCTGATTTTAAGGGCAAAGCAATTCTCCTCGATTTTTGGGGTGTGTGGTGCTCGGGCTGTGTTTCTGCTACCTCCAAAGTTCAGGAGTTTCAAAATGCTTATGAAAAGAACCTTACGGTCCTACTTATAGATGATGCCAACACCGATACACCTGAAATACTCAGAGAGTTCCTGGCAAGGCGTAAGTCGGATGGGTTGGAAGTAACCCTGCCTATTGTGCTTCGTCCCGAAACTACCAGGACAATTTTCCCGCATAGAGCTTTTCCTCATTACGGGACAAGGCTGCAACACCGTGCAGGTGAATCAAAGGGAATGCTTTCCGACAGATCCGCACTGATTCTCTCTGTCCTGTTTGACGGTGGCATCTCTTATTTGCTAATGCGGGGCATTCGCGCGCTCAGGGGCGAGGAAGGTCAGCAGGTTGATTATAATACTGCAGCTTACAAAGAGGCTTTTTCCGCAATGCAGCGCAGCTTGCGCCAGGATGTTCCGGAAGTTCCGAAAAAAGGATATGAAGCTGATGAAAGGCAGCAGAGCAGAGGCACCGGCCCCTTTCATTCAAGATGATCAATTTCGAAACTTTGAATCCGCTTGTCAGGGAATTTTTTCATCTCCCGGTTTCAGTGCACCGGGGGATTCTTAAAACCTGTCAGAACTATCTGCCTGCAGCAACGGCAAATCTTTTTCTGGCCCATTGCGCGGAGGAGTTGCTTTGTTTCTGCCACTTTTATCCCGAGTGGATAGCGGTAAGAGGGCAGTCGGCTTTCGCCGTTATCGGCTATGACTGCGATAAGGGTTCTTTTGCAGCTCTTATCCGCACCTTTCCCAATGCTAAAATCTACACGATGTTCGGCAATGATTTGGCGGGACGCGTATGGGACAGCAAGCTTTCTTTATGGCAGATCGGACTGGATGCCGGGTTCCGTATTTCAGGCGAACACCTTAAAGTCTCATTCATGGAAAAGGAAATGTCCTTTTCCGTAGCGTCTTTCACGCTCAACCGTTTTTTTAAGACGATCGGCAAATTCCAGACCACTCCTGCACTAAAACCCAGAGGCGGCTACAGGAATTTTGCAGAAAAATTTCGCGCCGGGTGTGCGGTCTGACCGGTCTGTGCCATCAGTTTTTTACCCCTGTAAAAAAGGATAACCTTATTCACTAACCTTTAAACATAACATTATGAATGAATCTAATTTAGAATATTTGAAAAAATCTTTGGATTATCTTGGTTTCGGTACCAGGCTGAACGAGGTCCTGGAATCTGCCATCCGCAGGGAACTTCTCAAATTTTCACTGGGGATTTCCCAGCATTACACGCCCGCAGAGTTCCGGGGTATGCGCTCAGGCGTGAAAGACCATATGCGTTTTGAGCTGAACTTCAGCAAGTCCAATGAATCGGATATGTTTTTTCTGAATAACTATCAGGCCGTGTTGAGTAAGTATGATCATTCCGCTCCTGTAAAGCAAATATTTGATCTCGAGAGGGACCACAGGATGACCGCACTTCAAGCTTACCGCTTGCTGTCCGGTTTTGCATTTGAAAAGGAGATTCTCGTAAAGGCGGGGGCGGAGCATGTTCAGGAGCCTGCGGAAAAAAGACCGGTGTGGCTAAAACTTAACCTTGCAGTGACCGACAGTTACGGTAATCACCCTTTGCACCGTTTCTATCCTGAATATAACTTTGATCTGGAGAAGAGCGTGGAGAAATATCCCTTTTATTTAGCGGGTGAAGACCGCAAGGAAAAACTTTTAAAAGAACTTAAGAACGGCGGGCTTGCGGAACTTGAAATGATGGTGGAAGGCAGGCCGCTTGGCGTGTTTGTTGCGGCTGAGCCGCAATTCAAAACCCTGAATATTTACAGCAGGGATATGGCGAGGATTCCGGATGCGTCGATTTTTACTCAGGCAACGGAAAAAACCGGACAAGTGCAAGCAACAACGGAACCGGTCGCAGGTGCAGACCTTTCAACGGGTGAAAAACCTTGGAAACAGGAAGGGGGTGTAGTGCAGCCCCCTAAACTTGGCCGTTAAACTACATTTCAGTAGTTTGTTATTGCTGAGCAAGACCTGCCTGGTAGCATTTCCAATTTTTTCAGGCTGGTAAACTCATTTTTTTCCATAATGGGTTACTGTTTTTGCAGCAAACTCCCTGTTATTTTCAAAAAACAAAGCCATCCGGGAATCGTTGCCGGTATCCGGATGGCTTATCATCTGCATTGAGCTTTTTCATTTCTAAACCGTACGCTGCTGTTTGCTGATTTTAGCATCGACAGCATTATGATCAACTGATAACTTACCATTACCCTCGATAAGGAAGATAATGAGCCCGGAGAGTACAGAAATTGAAAGCCACAGTTCAGAATATGGTCTGAGAATCGACGGAGATAAATTGATGAAGAAAACTGCTCCGATGAGAATCGGAAGGTTTACTAAACAAAAGGTTCTGGTATAAGTGCCTAAAGCGATGGCTATGCCGCCAAGTACGTGAACGACGATGATAAAATGAGCAATCATGCTGATGCCTACTGCAGTCCCCAAATGTGCATTGTGCATTAAGGTACTAAAAGACCCGATGTTCATGTAAAAGGCAATGCCCTTCCATATTAAAACGAGGCCAAGGATTATCCTCAAAAAATCTAACCAGAAAGGATGATTACGATCACCCCAATTCTGCATTCTTTTTAACGTGCTCATATCTTTATAATTGGTTATGAGTAATATACGGAAACATTTTTATTCCGTAAGTAATTTCTGCTGAATTTAACATTTGGATTTTTTTAATTTGATAAAGCGTTTACAAATCCTGTCGTATTCAGGGAATTGTTGTATGAATGAAACAGCTTAATGGTCGAAACGCTAAATAATCTCTATTAAAATTTTCATTTTCCAAATCAATTTTTCGCTTAATCATAACCAAATACATCTGTTTACCGTGAAAATCTGAAATGTCATTTCAGATTTTCACGGTAAATATTGTTAAAGCTATCCAAATTTTGAAACACAGACCTGATAGATTTGGACATGTAGGGTTAAGTTCCGTATTTTGATTACGCTCTGTGGGGTGGGACCGGTCGGGCAGGTAGACAATTACAGCGCCCTTTTATCTGCTTTTGTTGCAAAGAATATCCATGAATCGAAAATTGGTTGGGTTAACATGAAGTTAAGCTGTTTTAAGAATCTTGATTTCTGATGGTTTGTTTCTAATCCTGCTTAGGGTTTCCAGCCGCATGCCGAGGTAACTCGCCAGGTAGCGTTGGGGGACCCGTCTGGTGTCCATATTACTTTCTTCAAGTTTCAGATAACGGCCAAGCGCAGTTGGAATTCTTGCCAGGGTAGATCGCTCGGTTGCCTGAAAATAAAGAACGGCAAGCAATTTTCTTGCGAGCACGTTCGCTTCCGGATAGTTGGCGTATAAAAAGTTAGTAAGATTATAGGGTATCCGGATAAGCACACAGTCTTCAATCGCCTGTATGTATTCTGTAGAATAATTTGATTGCAGGTCAGGATTTCTTACTGCTTCAATAAACTGGTTCTCAAATCCGAACCAGATGCTGATATCTTTTTTATCTTCCTTGATAAATCCCCTGACTACACCCTGCAACAGGAAAAATATGGAATTATTGGTGTCCAGCGGAGAGAGAACAAATTTATGTTTTTTAATATGGACCAGGCTGCAATGCTGCTCATAATGCCGGGTGAATTCGTTTGAAAGGGTGTGAAACTGTTTAAGATAATTGAAAAGAGGTTGCATCAACCTTTTTTTTTCGATGTCTGCTGTCATCAGTAAACCGTATAAAATGAAGAGATAAGAGGCTTGTCGTTTTTGGGAAAATCAATAAGCAGATTTTCCCGGAAACGACTTTCTCAAAGTTATCCAAATTAAAAGCGCAGGGATAAAATAAGCAAGTAATGCTCTCTAACCGTTCAACCGTTAGAGGTATTTTTTGGGTCAAACCGTCTTAAAGGCTCATTTCTTTGGAAATATAGACAGTTGGCATTTCACCTTTTTCTTTTTTGAAAGCATTATAAAAGGTTGCCTGGTTTTTAAAACCAGCTTCCTGAGCGATCGCTTCTATGGTCATTTTATCTTTGACAAGAAAGTATTGCTTTAGGAAATGGTTAACACGGTAGCCGTTAATCCAGTCCCGAAAGTTCTTTCCGATGTGATTATTGATCACATAAGAACAGTGGTGAACCGGGATGTTGATTTTAGTTGCCAGATCAATAATCTGTAACTCAGGGTTCAAAAACAGACACTCTACTTCCATCGCATTTTTCATTAATATAATGTATGCTTCGAGTTGTCCGTCGGTTATGTTAATTTTTTTGGCTGAAATTGCGGATGATCTGAGTTGTGGTTGGATATTCGGGGAATTATCCTCAGACTGTGATTCCACGGTTCGGTTGTAACCTTTCATATCCCAATCTGCTGCCACAAGTAAAAACCCATAGAAAATATAGGGTCTGTGCAAAGCATACAGAAGGATGCCGAGCAAAACCATGCAGTTTAAGAAAATAAAGAAAGAATTAAAAAGAGGGATATCAAAACCTTTTAAAAGTATTCTGGTTAAGCCGAGAAGTTGAAAGAAAGTGGCCGCTCTTAGTATAAATAAAGCCCAGCTTCTTCGGGAATTGTTCCTGGCAGGTTCCTGCAGAATTTTTGATTTTACAACGGCCAGCCAGGCCAGGCATAAATAAGTTATGGTTAAAGCGGGTCTGAACAGGTAATGGAAGTAACCGGGGAATAATCCACTTCTTGATTTTAAAGACAGGTAACCATTTTCATTGAATTGTGAGGTAATTATGTTCCAGTCAAGTTGAGGACTCCCCGGCCATGGCACTACATGAATGACAGCCAGGACAGCAGGCAAAAAATGAAGCCATTCTTTTTTTGAAAGGCGCTGTTCCCGGTTTAAGAACCCCGTGATATAGAGGTAAAAACAGGCAGGAGCAACAAAATATAATGGCGTAAAGACTTGAAAAAGTATGTATGAAATGCGATGCTGATCAGAATGCATCAGGAGTGAAACCAGGATCTGCCCGGATCGGGCAAATAATAAAGTGGATAATAATATGTGCTGTTTTTTATTCGGGCTTTTGGCCAGAAATAAATGCACGGAAAATAAGGATAAAAAGAAGCACGTGATACTGACTAGGAAGTTTAAAATCGACATATATGGACTTCTGGATGCGTGCGTTTGACAATTTGAATTTCTTTAAATGCTTTTCGGACTATTTAATGGTACATAAAATTACATCCCGCTAAAAGCATCAAAATTGTTGATAGTTGATATCAAACCCATATGTTGAACGGAAAAGAGTAAAGATTAGTTAAATGAGTGAAGCGTAACCTAAAAATAAGATTCGAAAGCAACGAATGATTATTCCCTCTGAATGTATTATCCATGAGCAATAAATAAAATGTAATTAATTTAGGGTAGGCAGATAGGCAAATATGCTGTTTTTTTTGATTTTTGTAGAATTAATAAGTTAGGAACTTTAGTTTTTTTTGTTGACTTATGACAAATGCATTCTGTAACCTTATCAAATCTCTTTTTCTGGTATTCAACAAGTGGCAAAAGGAAACGGTTGGATTGTCTTAAGGTCAGCGAAAAATGTAATTAAGAAGCGATTATCGTTCGTTATTCATTTAAGAAAATGCCTTGAAAGGGGGGTAGCATTTTGGGTTGAATTGTCTTATATTCGAAAGTAATGGTTGGTTCATCTGCCTCATTTAATTAAATGGAAGTTATTTACAGTAAGATTAAGGATAAAATCAGGCGAAAGTTATATGATGTCTTGCTTTCCAGGTATGGATATGGCAACAGGGTATCAAAAAGTACCTGGAATATACAGTTTGAGGAAGGTTTTTGGGATTATCTTTATTCGAAGGAAGAGGAAGCCCATTATGAGCAGATTGTGGCATTTAAAAACCTCCACCATCCTGACGGGAAAATTTTAGATGTAGGTTGTGGCCAGGGAGTTCTTTACCATTACCTGAAAAAGGAACTCGAAACGATTTCGTATCTCGGAATAGATATAGCTGATAATGCGGTTAAGAACGCAAAGCTGGTTCACGGAACGGACAGTTTCGTGCAGTTAGATTTTGAAAGGCAAAAATTGGATGAGAAATTTGACGTTATAATTTTTAATGAAACACTTTACTATTTCAATAACCCCTTAAGAAAGTTATCGTCAACCATCAAAAATAACCTGAATGCTGACGGAATAGTCATCATCTCAATGTGTGACTACAAAGGCCACGATAAAATATGGGAAAAGATTTCCGGTAAGTATAACCCTTTATGCATAAAAGAAATTTCGAATTTGAAGGGACAGGCATGGGTAGTAGGGCTGTTTAAGCCTTAATTTTCTTTAACAGAAAAAGTACAGGATCTGTAAAGCGTCTCAAAACAAGATATCGCGGGCTAAGTTTAAAAAGAAGAGACTTTTTACTGTCAGATTGGTGGATTCCAAATCTTCTTAAAGCAAAATTATCAGGGAAGGGATAATATAAACAGACACCATACCTGTACCCGGCAGTACTTAACAGGTTTTTATAATTGTCGGGTACCTCTGCATAAGGGTAGGCAAACGATATTATTTCCTTGCCGGTTATCGCTTCTAATTTAAGCCTGGAATTATTAACTTCCCGAAAGGCCGGCGCTTCGTTTAACTGATTTAATTGAATATGCGACTCGCCGTGACTTCCGATTTCCATACCATTTGCAGCTAAAAATCTAATTTGATCTTCACTGATTAAGGCCGTTTTCTCAAAGCCCCGGTTTTCAACATCCCATACATTATAACCGCCTATATGGGCTGTTGGTACATAAAAAACCGCTTTCATTTTTCTCTTCAATAACTCAGGCACTGCAAATTCGAAAAGTGAGGCAGGGCAGTCATCAAAAGTAATTATCACCTTATTTTTAAGTTTCGCTTTTGAAAATGGCTGTTTTATAAGATCTTCAAATGTTACCGTCTCCAGGTCTTTTTCATTCACGCAATCGAGTAGCTCCGTAAACTTTTGGTTACTTATTGTCCACCCTTTCAAAGTAGAATGGGGTTGGTTGCCGATATGGTGAAACATGGCAATAGGAATACTTAAATTACTCACCTATGATGCGTTGACGTACTTTAACAGCGGGATTGCCCTGGTAAATCCAATAGGATTCAAGGTCTTTTGTTGCCACACTTCCCAATGCCAATACACTATGACTGTGAAGTGTTATTCCCGGACTGACTTTCGAAGATGCGCCAATCCACACACCGTCTTCAAGAACAATGGGCTTTGTAATTAAATCAAAGCCACTTTTTTTATAATTGTGGTTGCCGGTAATTAAAACGGCCTGTTGGGAAATGCAGCAGTTTTTACCGATTTTGATCCGATCAAGGTTTTCAAGATAGCAATCTGCAAGCCAGCTATATTCATCTATCTCCAGTTTCCAGGGGTATTTGATATGAATCCCGGGTTTTATCCTGACCTCTTTGCCGATCTTTGCTCCGTATAAACGTAAAATAAAAACCAAAATAGTGCTGAAGGGGATAAGGCCGTTTTTGAAGAAAAATACAGAAGTAAAATACCACAGTGATTGTTTAATCACGGAAGCACCTGTTTCGAATGTTCCTGTATTAAAATCTTTATATAATCGGGTTGTTTGCAACTGAATCGCTTATTTTGAGGTTTTTACGGTGTTTTTTTTAATCCAGATGTAAAGCATAATGAAGATTATGATGTAAACAATCACATTGAAGATTTCATGATGATATTCAAAGTAATTTCTCTGACTATGGAAAGTGCCGAACAGCAATCCTAAACCTGCAATTCTGCATACGTTTAAGAGGTATATGCTTATAATTCCAATGATGAGCATTTTTAATGTTTCCTTCCGGCTCGCCGGGAATGCCAGCACAAATGCAGCTAAAAAACTCATTACACCCAGGCCTAAGCAAGAATAATTAATTCGAAGGTAAGGCCCTGCAACAACCATCACATCTTGTTCGTTATGAATTGCATAAAATCCAAAGAGTTTGATTATCCACACGGCCGGCACAATTAAAGCATTTTTTAAGCCCTGAATATAATCGAAATGTTCTGCGATGTATGCATTGTAATAACGCCCGGTAGGGCTCATAACACTATTCATAAAAATATTTCCCTGACTGAATATAATATACAATACGAAGAGCATAACAATAAATTTGATTGCTTTCTTATCAGCTTGTTTCTTAGTCTGTTGGTTGGTGATTTCGTCCATATCTTCTTGAATTGCTAAAGATAATATTTTATGCTCAAATCAATACCCCGCCAAATGCCATTTAGCATCTTGCTGTCCGGCCTCACCTTCCGGTTCTTTTAAGAGTTGATATAACGCTTTGTTAATTCTTTAAAAAACTAAACAAATATATCCCGGGGAGAATTTTCCCTTAACCCCTTTTATTTAGTGCTTTAATCTTCTTATCTATCAACTTCCTGAACCATAGTCCTTGAAGGTAGTGGAATTGCCTTGCTTTTTTATTATCCAGGAAACCAAGCTGAAGAACCATTCTAAAACCATAATACAAATAGGGCCTGAATCCTATCGGGAGTTTCCACCACAAACGTTTCAACCAGGCTTTTCGCTCATCAGGATTACCTGATAAATTTGGCTGTAATGACTGTATCCTAAGCTTCTGCATCCTTTCAATTTCCTCATGCGCAACCAAATCACTGTAACGCTCATGTTTCTGCAACCAGAAATTGATGTCGTTTTCTTTTAGATTCTCTTCTAAAATATGCCCGTTTTTCCAAACGATGGTTTTGCCGGGAACAATAAAGCGGTGATCCATGTTCTCGTTTAAATCCGAATAGCCAATGCCGGTACGAAACATTTTCAGCAGATAAACGGGATAATAGCCGCCGTAACGAATCCAATGCCCCTGAAAATAGTTTTTACGGTTGAAATAAATGCCGTTTATGTCATCATAACTTTCTGCCTTAAATGAAGCCAGCATTACATAAAGTTCAGGCGTAACCAACTGATCTGCGTCTAAGCCAATTATCCACGGTGTTTTAATATGGAAGTTTTTTAGTGCATAATCCCATTGTTTCGGGTGGTTTTCAAAAAGATGCACTTTAACTTCAGCGCCGAAATCTTCAGCTAGTTCCACCGTTTTATCGGTACTTCCGCTGTCAAGAATATACGTCGCAGCATTTAACCCGGATATTGATTTTAGCAGCCGGGGCAAATGAATTTCTTCATTGTGAGTCAGTATGATAAAACTAAAGTCCTTATTCATTTTTCATTTACCTTGTTAAAAGGTTTGGATGGCTGTCATTCAGAGCCCGGTCGAAGAATGCCTTCAATTTAAACAAATAATCTGCATGGCCTATCCTGCATCAACTTAATCCTCTCCTGAAAGAGAGGAATGATATTATTTGTCTCTCACAAGTCGTCATTGCGAGCCTTTTGTTGTGCGAGCCGAAGCAATCTGTTTAATAATAGATGTACTTCATTTTGCTCACATTTCATTGTTTCATTCTGAGCGGAGCCGAAGAATAATGTCATCAATTCTGTAACACCTATTAATTTCAATAATTAATCTGCATCTGCTCTAAGAGCTTCTTTGTATAAGTCAAGATATTTCAACACCAATACCTCATCATCAAAATCTTCTCTGATTTGCTGTGGTGCGGTCGCTCTGATCAAATCGCGTCTCAATTTATCTTCTGAAGCCCCTGTTAATTTTCTGCTTATTCCTTCAATATGCAGCGTAGTTACCCAT
>Ga0308164_10002150_pt1 | contig 20404 bp, 21 predicted proteins | sample PhyTR2_FD_201031 | JGI IMG/M metagenome (GOLD analysis project Ga0308164, IMG submission 201031) | Phyllosphere microbial communities from UC Gill Tract Community Farm, Albany, California, United States - DLSLT.R2 | ecosystem: Host-associated > Plants > Phyllosphere > Unclassified | place: USA... | reverse complement strand
ATGGACAACCTGTCCAGCCATAAGGCGCCGGCCGTGCGCGCCGCCATCGAAGCCGCAGGTGCCAGGCTCCTGTTCCTTCCGCCCTACAGCCCCGACTTCTACCCGATTGAGATGGCCTTCTCCAAGCTGAAGGCGCATCTGCGAAAAGCGGCCGAGCGGACCATCCACGGCCTCTGGGATGCCATCGGCCGGATCGTCGACCTATACTCGCCTCAGGAATGCTCGAATTATTTCACAGCCGCGGGTTACGATGCAGCCTGATCAGAAACCGCTCTAATACCAAGATTCACTGATCAGAACTCCTGAGCTCAATTTCGCAACCCGATCGACATGATTTTCCAGGGCCGGTCGACGAGCTTGTTCCAGGCGTCGCAGCAGTGATCAACGATGTCGTCGTAGGATCCGAACACGCGGTTCGAGAGCCAGTTGTCGCGCATGAACTGCCAGATGTTTTCCTGCGGATTGAGCTCGGGGCATTTCGCCGGGATCGGGATGATTGAGATGTTGGCGGGGAGTTCGAGCTTCGGCGTCAGGTGCCAGCCGGCCTGGTCCATCAGCACCACGGCGTGGGCGCCTGGGGCGACGTGCAGGGAGATCTCGGCCAGATGCAGGTTCATCGTGTCGGTATTGCAGAATGGCAGGACGGGGCCGGCCGCCTTGCCTTCCTGCGGGCAGATCGCGCCGAAGATGTAGGCCGATTTGGTGCGTTGGTCGTGCGGCGCCGACGGCCGCGTCCCGCGCTTGGCCCATCGTCTCGTAATCTTGTTCTTTTGCTCGACCCTGGCCTCGTCTTGGAACCAGATCTCTTCTGTGGTTGCCGCCCTTGGCGCAAGAGGGTTTTGATCCAAGTGTGCAAGTGATCGAGTGCGGTCTTCTGTAAGAGCCCGACCGAAAATTAAGCTGAGCAATTTCACTGGCTTGTGATTCACCTGGGGTTGCGAAGACCACGAGGGTTACATGGGCTGGACCAAAACCGCTCACCGCGAGCATGACAGAAGCGGGCTGCGCTACGCAAGCGACTGCACCGATGCAGAATGGGCTGTCATCCGGCCATTGTTGAGGCGGACCTGCAGGGTGGGACGGCCGCGCAAGCACAAGGCGCGAACCTTGTGGGATGCGATCCAGTATATCGCTGCGACGGGGTGCAAATGGGCGCAACTGCCCAAGGACTTCCTGCCCTTCACGACGGTGCAGTATCATTTCTACCGGATGCGCGACAACGGCCTGCTCGACGCCGTCAACGGGGTGCTGGTGGCATGGGTGCAGGTCGCGGCAGGCCGCAAGTCCTAGCCGAGCGCAGGCATCATAGACAGTCAGTCGGTGAAGACCACCGAGGCGGGTGGGTCGCGCGGCTACGCCGCCGGCAAGAAGATCAAGGGTCGTAAACGTCACATCGTGACCGACACGCTCGGCAATATGCTCGAAGGCGTGGTTCACGGCGCCGATGTTCAGGATCGCGACGGGGCGCCCGGTCTGATCGAGCGATCCTGCGACGCGTATCCCACCATTACCAGGTTGTTCGCCGATGGCGGCTATGCCGGGCAGAAGCTCGAAGCGGCAGTCGCGCACATTGATCGGCTGACGATAGAAATCATCAGGCGCTCCGACCTGGCGGGCTTTGTCATTCTGCCCCGGCGCTGGGTAGTCGAACGCACCCTGGCGTGGCTCAACCGGTGCCGTCGCCTCGCCAAGGACTGGGAAGCGTCCATCGCATCCTCCGAAGCATGGATGGTCATCTCATCCATCAGGCGGATGACCCGCCGTATCGCCAAAGTTGAATTATGAGTCGGGCTCTAAGGCCTTTATATGCGGCATTTCAGAAGCCGCTGGCCGGTATGGTGATCTGCGGATCAGGTCCAAATCTATCGGTCGAGCTTCAACGCTCGTAGAAAGCTACTGGTTTTCCTGACCCAAATCTGTTCGATCTTTCACCCATTCGGATCGTCGCCTTCTCACTCCCCCCTTATCCAGCGTCAATTCGAGGTGGCTCGGTTCATCTGCACAGCTCGGCGCGATTGCTAAGTGGAGCGTCCGCCGGTTTCATGCCGCTGCGAGAAGCGGTCGGTTGAAGTAGACGTGATCGGGCGTCCTGCGGTCAAGCGACGAGTGCGGGCGTCGTCCATTGTAGAAGGTCAGGTACCGGCCGATCGAGGCGCGGGCCTCGCCGACCGAGCCATAGGCCCGCAGGTAGACTTCTTCGTATTTCACGGAACGCCACAGGCGCTCGACGAAGACGTTGTCGCGCCAGGCGCCGCGGCCGTCCATGCTGATCGCGATCTTCTCGCGGAGCAGGACGGCAGTGAACGCCGCGCTGGTAAACTGACTGCCCTGATCGGTGTTGAAGATCTCCGGCGCCCCGAAAGCTTCGATGCAGAAATCGGTCTCCAGCGTGATCGATAAGCGTCAGCTGAGCACCCTCCAGCTGAACCAATCGACGATGGCGATCAGATAGACGAAGCCCCGCGGCATTGGGATGTACGTGATATCGGTCGCCCACACCTGGTTTGGCCGCGTCACCGTCAGCTTTTGCAGCAGATAGGGGTAGATCTTGTGCCCGGCGCCGGCTTCGAGGTGTTCGGCCGTCGGTAGATCGCCTCGATCACCATCTTCTTCTTCAGCGTCGAGACGTGCAGCCGGCCGACCTTGATGCCTTCGGCGTCAAGCAAGTCGCGCAACATCCGGCTGCCCGCGAACGGGTAATCCATGTGCAACGCGTCGATCCGCCGCATGATCGCGAGGTCGGCAGCCAAGGTCGGCCTGGCAGATAGTAGACGCTGCCACGGCTGATCCCCAGTTCCCGCGCCTGCCGTGTCACCGGCAATGCGTGCGAACGGTCGATCATCGTTTTGCGCTCGGCAACAGTCCCGCCTTGCCCAGCGCCCCGGACAAAAAATCGTTCACCAGCGTCAACTTGCCGATCTTGGCGTGCAGCGTCTTCACGTCGATCGCGGGCTCGGCCGGCTTGCTATGGCCTTCCGATCCGAAAACCCCTGCCGCCCCTTCCAGCAGCTAGCCGCGCCACGTCGTGATCTGGTTCGGGTGAACGTCAAACTGCTGCGCCAGCTCGGCCAGCGTCCTCTCGCCCTTAACGGCAGCCAATGCCACCTTGGCCTTGAAGGCCGGGCTGTGGTTCCGGCGTGTTCGCTTCGTCATATGATCTCCTGTTCGGCAGCCATGCTGACCGCCTTCAGGCAGAAACTCCACTTAGCAGTCTGTCCAGATTTGCTCAGCCACCTCTCAGCCCCTTGTAAAGACGATATACGCGTTTCGCATTCACGTCTCAGCCTTCGCGCCGGAGTAGCACGTGGATCCAGCGATAGCCGTAGCCCACGCGCATCTCGGTAATCTCCCGCATCCGCTTCTTGAGGTCGGGCTGATCTGCACGGCCGCCACGATAGTGGTAGCTCGATCGCTCCGCCCGAAGCACGCCCGTCGGATACTGACGGACCAGATGCTTCGAACATCATCGACGAGCCCATCCTCGGCCTGCTTCAACACGAACGCGATCCGCGCCTAGCTGAACTTCGATCTCATCATCGCCTATTCGATTACTTGGCCTTCAATCCTAAACTGGAATTTTCCAGCTCCAGGAAATGGGCAGCAGGTCACAGCCCTTCAAACCGCTTGGCATTTGGCTGGCGGAGCATCGCTTGCGGGGCGTCGGCTAGATGGAGGTGGTCAAGCACAAGCACATACGGCAAGCGCGATTCATATGGCCTACGGCTCGCTGTGATACGCCAGCACGAGCAGCATCCAGTGTAATTCGCGCTCTGTCAGATCCGCAAGCCGGTCAGGTCCGCGAGCCGCGCGCGTCGCGCGGCGGGCGTGGCGCAATCGGCAATGCCGGCCTCCAGCTCCACCACGCGCGCCTCTACCAGAAAGCGATACCAGCAACCCTGAAGGAAATGATAGATCAGGCCGGCGCGACCATCGAGAAAGCCGAGCTGGATCAGGTAGCGGTACAGGAAATAGCCGAACGGTCCAGCGCCGAACGGCAGTTTGTTGTAGAACCGTTCCTTGATCCATCGCTTCGCCGCTGCCTGCCGCGATGCCGAATGGCGATCCAGTCCCGGGTCCTTGCCGAGTAGCGCGTGGCGCCGGCCGACCCGCTCCACCGCCTCGCGCGTAGCATAGCGGTTGTGCTTATCGGTGAACCATGAGAGATCGCGCAGGTTGATGTCCGCAAAGCCACCGTCGAGCGTGATCGTCAGCCCCGACTTTACCGCGATATGTTCATCCATCCAGCGATCCTCGACGCGCCCAAGCCCGTTGCGCCACAGGCGGAGCATGACAAGGGGATACCGGCCGCCGTGGCGGATCCAGCGGCCCATGAAGATGTGCCGTCGCTTGAAGTTGATCCCCGTCACGCCGGCGGGCAGCCTGGGCAACGTATCCGCGATGGCGCGCGCCAAATCAGGCTTAATCACCTCGTCGGCATCCAGCCGCAATACCCAGGCGGTGTCGATGCCGCATGAGTCGAGCGCCCATTGCAGCTGACGCGCTTGGTTGACGAAGGCATGTTGGACCACGTCTGCGTCCAGTGCGTGGGCACGATCAACGGTGTCGTCGCGCGAGAAGCTGTCAACCACCAGCACGCGCGTAGCGATACCGGCGACGCTGGCGATCGCACGTTCGATGTGGATCGCCTCGTCGAAGGTCAGGATCACGACCGTTAAGCCATCAGAAGCGGTGGGTTCAGGCAAGCCGTGCCGCCCGTGCCACATGGGTGCAGAAATGCCGCGCGTCGGCGCGGTCAGCTGCGGGCGGGCCGGCGCGACCCATGCGGATCCAGCACGCCTCGTCCGCCCCCATCCACGCCATGGCCTCAGCGATCCCCGCCGGATCGTTATGCGCCACGACGAGGCCATTCACCATTGGCCGCACGATGTCGGTTGCGCCGCATCGCGGCGACACGATCACCGGACGTCTGGCGGCCAGCGCTTCCGTCACGATGATGCCGAATTCCTCATGCTCGCTCACGAGCACGAGGCACAGGCATTCGGCCAGCAGCTGGATCACGGTGGTGGCATCGGTAGTCGGCGAGATATCGACATTGGCTCGCAGCCGCGGATCGGCAGCGATCCAGCCGCGCAGCACCTCCTCCTGCTCCCCATACCCGCACAGCACCAGTCGGCGTGGCGGCGTACCCGCGCTTGCCGCTGTGAGATAGGCGGCGTACGCGTCGAGCAGGCCACGAAAGTTCTTCTTCGCCAAGAAGCGCGCCACACACAGGAACGGGCGTTCGTCAAAGGGTAGCGGCCTGAGCTGGGCGTCCGCCAGCGGCTTCAGGAAACGTGTCTGATCGATCGCGCACAGGTACACCGATGTCGAGCGTCGAACGAAATAGGAGAGATAGGCGGCGGCGCGTTCAGTGGCGGCGAGGAAGCCGTGATAGGGGCTGAGCATTACGATCTTGGCAGCATCACGCAGGAAGGAGCGCTGCTGATCCTCGAACTTCGAATCGTTCATCGAGATGACGCGGCGGCCAAGCAGGCGGCACAGCAGAGCGGCGAAGAACAGCGAGGGCTTTTGATAGCCGTAGAAGATGGACACGTCGCATCGCCCGCCGACCGCCTGGCGCACCAGAGTCCACCCCGCGCGCCAAGTGGCGAATGGGAATGCCGGCTGCAGCATGCGGAAACTGCGTGGGATCGTCTCGTCCCAGCGATAGCCCTCGTCGGCGAGCGGCTTCTGGATGCAGGTGACGTCCCAGCCGTGCGCCGTCATCGCATTGCAACGATCGACGTCGGCATTGCCCGCCAGTCCGCAGATGTAGCGTACCCGCAATCTATTGTCGGCCCGCATGCTTTATATTCCCCTGGTGCCTATCTTTAGCTTTGTTTCGGCAGCGTAGTAAAATTCTCAGCGAAGACTGCGGCATGGTGACGCTCCCTTTCCTCTTCGGTGAAGCGCGGCCGCAGCACGCGCGCGGGCATGCCCGCCACCATCGTGTACGGCGCCACGTCGCGCGTCACCACGGCGCCTGTCCCCACGACGCATCCGGTGCCTAGCCGCACGCCTTCCATGATCGTCACCCGCATGCCGATCCACACGTCGGCCTCGATCACCGTCGGGCGTCGCTCGTGCGCGAAGGCGAGGCGGGTCGGCGTGCCGATCTGATCGGTGAGGTGGTCGGCGCCGATGATGCGGCAGTCGGTGGAGACCATGACCAGGTCGCCCACCGTGACCGGGCCGGTCGACTGAAAGCCGCTGCCCAGATAAGCGTAGCGCCCAATCCTGCAGCCCGGCGCGGGATGAATCGGCTTGCCGAACTGGAAGCCCTCACCTAGCTCCGCCATGCGCCAGCGGCGCTGCCACCGCCCAAGCAGAAGCGCACGGACCGTCCGCTTGGCGCGACCCTCCACCTCGGCGCGGCAGCGTTCGATCATAGCCTCCGACACGCGCATCGGCGCAGGAAGCGCATCGGGTGGGAGCATAGACGTGTGGCTCATCGTGCGACCCGATCAAGCGATTGTTCGATCAGCGCGGCCTGCACGTCCGGGTTCCAGCGTGCTGCGATTTCGGCTAGGCAGGCGGCACGCACCGTGGCGCGATCGTAGCCCGAATCGAGCCAGTCGCCGAGCACCCGTGCGAGGTCGCCGGCGTCGCCGCGTCGGAACAGCGCGCCTGTCTGCCCGGGCCGGATCGCCTCCACCTCAGGCATCTGGTGGTCGAGGTCGCCGTGGGTGATCGCCGGGGTGCCGTACATCAGGCTGTGCATCGCGGTGAGACCAATCTTGCCAGGGGAAACGGTGACGTCGGCATGGTAGATGAGTTGCCCCAGCACCGCCTCGTCATAGCATGCACCGAAGAATCGAACCGCTAACCCCAGCCGCGTCGCCAGCGCGTCCAGCGCCGGCGCCACGAGGCCCTCGCCAACCAGCAGGATGTTCAGCGGACGGCCGCGCGCCTGCAGGATGGCAGCGGCTTCGAACAGCAGGTCGAAGCGACAGCTGTCGGTGAGCCGCGCGGTGCAGATCACCAGCGGTCGCTTGGGATCGGTGAAGCCTGCGCGCGGATCGATCTGGAACAGCGCGTCGTGCTCAATCGCATCGATCACGCCGGCCGCGGCATCTGTATCCAGGCTATTGTAGATCGTGTGGATGCGCGTTGCTGGGAAGCCGCTGTTGGCACCGATCCGGGCGGCCCGGGGAGCATAGACCAGCACCTCGTTGCCGAGGCGGTAGAACAGTTGGCGTAACACCCGCTTCAGGCCGTGTTCGTGCCTGAGCCAGCCGTGCGTCCACAGCAGCACTGGCTTGCCAAGTAGCCGCGCGATCGCCGCGCCGACCCAGGTGGACAGGTAATTGGGATTGCCCAGGTAGATCAGCGCGTCCACGTCGCGGCGTAGCGACACCGACACCGCGCGCGATTGCCACATGACTCCGTACCGCTCGTGGAAAGGTGCCGGCTCGAACGGCGCAACCCCGATGAAATCGGCGTGGAGAATACCGTCCAAGTCCTCCCCGCTGCCCAGGAACAGGAACTGGTGATTTGGCAGTCGCATCAGCGCGCGGATCACTGGGAGACGGTAATGCGGGAACATATGGTAGACGACGGCGACCCGCATCGATAACTCCAGAACTTCGTTCTAGTAGCTCTAAGCGCATCGCATTGGCGGGTACAGGTGCAATATCTTTTGTTAGGAGGTTGTGCGGGGGCGCACCGGGGATGAAATTGGAATCGATGCTGACAACGTTCGTATACTTTCCCTATCTTTCCGCCGCGCCCGGCAGCATGCGGATATTCTTCGACGACGTCTGTGCCGCGCTTGAAGATGCCGGGCATGATGTCGTGGCGGTGTCAATCACCGCGGCGTCCGGCGCGTGGCGCACGATCAGCCTGCCCGCGGGGCTGTGTACCGGAATGGGCCGGCTCGACTCCGCCATGCTGGGAGTCATCGCACGCGGCGCAGTACGGCGGGTGCCGCGCGAGCGGATGGCCATCATCGACCTGAGTCAGGAGTTTATCTTGAACGCGCGTCTCGATCGCTCGCTGGTGATCTTTCACGACACGATTCAGCTTGACCGACCGCGCAGCCGGGGCATCGCGATGCTGATGCGCCAAGCGATCGCGCGCAGTCGCCGCGCCGCCCGCGTCGTGGCTGTGAGTAGGACAACAGCCCGCGATCTCGCGCGTTTCGGGGTGGAATCCTCTGTGGTCTACAATCACTTCGACTTGGAGCGTTTCCGTGGCTTCCGGCGGCCCGCCGACGCGCCCGCCTATGACGCAGTATGGTGCGGCACACCTGCCCCGCACAAGCGGCTCGACCTGTTTTCCGCGCTGGCACGGGCGGAGCCGACTCATCGCTTTGCTGCGGTGCTCCCTGGCGCGGTACCAGTGGGGTTGCCGGCGAACATCACCGTCCTGTCGGGAATTGGGCCGGACGCGTACCTAGCACTGCTGGCGGGTGCGGGCATGCTGATCTCCACCTCGGAACAGGAAGGCTATGGTCGTCCACCGATGGAGGCGTTGATGCTGGGCACCCCGGCGCTAGTCAGCGACATACCCGTGTACCGCGAGGTCTACGGTGACGTCGCCGACTTCTTCGCGCTCGATGCCGACGCGCTGATCCGCGCCTATCGCGCAGTGGCATCCCGCCCTCGTCCGGCCACGATCAACTGGCCAGCACTGCTCACGCGGCAGGGACATACGCAGGATTATGTGCGGCTGCTGGCGGCACTTTAGCGCAACTGGCGAGGCTCAGCGTCGGTAGCGCAGTCGATCGTACACGCCCGGCAGTAGCGCGCGGGCACGGTTCACGCCGACCTTGGACAGCCAGTAAAATGCCGCGCGCAGCAAGCCATGGCGATGTTCGTCGCGGTAAATCCGGAACAGCTCGCGGTGCATCGTACGGCGTTGTGCCGGCTGCTGCGACACGCCCCCGCGTTCGAACAGGCATAGCGGCTCGGGTACGTATAGAGTTGTCGCGTCGGGACGGCGCAGTACCTGCGTGGTGAGCACCCAGTCGCCGCTGAAGCGATAGGAAAGGTCGAATCCGATCTCGCGCGCCACTGCGGTGCAATAGAATTGTGCTTGATGGTGCGTGAACATGACGTAGCGATTCTGCGCCGGCGGACGCGCCGGCTTCAGGTGCTGGATCTGCATATCGCCCTCTAGGCTATCGCCATAGACCAGGTCCGGGTTCGCGGTGCCGATCGCCGCCGCGACATGGCTAAGCGTCTGCGCGTTCGAAAAACGGTCGCCGGCGTTCATGAACACGACATAGCGTCCGCGCGCATCGGCCAACCCCTTGCGCATCCCGTCGAAGATGCCTTTGTCCGGCTCAGACACGAATCGTAGCCGGGTGTCGTCGACCGCAGCTAGATATTCGGGGGTGCCGTCGGCGGAGCCTCCGTCCACGACGATCCACTCCCAGTCCCCGCACTCCTGCTCGCGGACCGAATCCGCGGTGCCGCGCAGTCCGTTGAGGTTGCGGAAGGTGACGGTGACGATGCTGAAGAACGGCGCCTCAGTTGCCATGGGTCGTCTCCAGCCGGCGCATCCGTGCCAGTTGCGCCGGGTTGCCCACATAGATCGCCATCGGCGGCACGTCGCGCATCGTGACCGCGCGCGCACCCAGCACCGCCCCGGTACCGATCGTCACGCCGGGGCCGATAAACGCTTCCGCTGCCACCCAAGCACCGTCCTCGACTGTGATCGGCGCGGCGAACCAGGTGAAGGCGGGCGTATCTACCTCATGGCTGCCGCCGCACAAATAGGCGCCCTGCGATACCGTGACGCGCTCCCCGATGCGGATTTGACCCTGATTGTAGCAATTTACGCTCTGCGCCAGGATAGACGCGGTGCCCATGGTCAGATTTCGCGGGAACCACACTCGCGCCGAGCCGCGCACGTCGGCGGTGCCGGCCAGGTCTGCGCCGAAGCGTCGCAGCAGCCAGCGGCGCCACGGTGCGAACTTGGGTGGGGTCCACGACGCTAGCAACGCCCAGCACAGCTGCCAGGCCAGTCGTTCCAGCTTGTGGCCGAGCGTGAACGGATCAATGGCGGCTCGCGTGTACGGCATGTCGCGGGTGACCGGGCCGACCACGCCGTCCAGCTGGCGCAGCGCGGCATCGCGCTCAAGCTTCATCGTCAGTCTCCATGCGCATGCGGCGAGTCAGTAGCGAATGGCATCCGCGCCCTCACGCTCTCTGACTCGCACGCCCCGGGTGCGCCTCCACCACGGCGTAACTATCCGCGATCAGTTCGCGATCCGGAAATTCCGCAGAGTAGAGCGCCCCCGGGTTCACGATGAATGTCGTCAGCTGCGGGTTGAGCAGTTGCGACCAAGATGACAGGAATGATGGCGTGCGGACAAGCAACCCGCATGCGGCTAGCATCCGGATGAGCAGGACGGCCTCCATCCCCTTAGCATAACCGTCCCCCTTGGTGAAATGGATCGGCTTGCCTGCCTCGCGCACGACGCCCTCTTGTTCGTAGCCGAACCGGCGCATGTCGGGCAACGCGGTAGCGAGGTAATCCTCAAACCGCGGCTCATCTGTCGCTACGAAGAGCGTGTCGAACCCGGTGCGCTCGCGTGCCGCCTCGATCGCGCGCCGCATCGCCTCGAACGGCGAGCTGCGCGCTTCGAACATCTTGTCCGTGCCGCGGTAGTGGACGCCGATGGCGCGACTAAGCGGCCCCAAACGGGCAAGCGCAGCTGCGAGCGCACCGTCCACCGCGGGCGCAAAGCCCAATCGCCGTTCGAACAGTGCTCGACCTTCCTCCAAGCTGGGACCGGGGCGATTTCTGATCAGCCGGTAATTCCAGTGATTGCGCACCTTTAACCGCGGCATCGTGGGGTCGGGTGGAGGTGCCAGCGGCTGGATGAAGAAGTCCGGCAGCCAGTCGGCACCCGGGTCGCGCGCGTACAGCGAGTTGGTGAAGGCGAGCCGGGGGTTCCAGCCCTCCTGCTCGGCCAGCGCGAGTAGGCGGACCGCATGCGCCATCACTGCGCCCATGCCCATCGTGCCATCGATCTCCAGCAGCACAGCACGCCCCGTTCCAGCGGCTCCGCGGAAGCGCCGTGCCGCTGGCCAAGCACTCAGCGCGCGAAAGCCGGGATGGTAGCGGACGGCGACATAGCGGCGGCCAAGCACCCTTTCGCCTGCGCGATCGATGCGGAACAGGATGTTGCTCATCGGACAGCCGGTGGTACGATTAGGATCGTGTCGGCTAACGCTGCTGACCGCCTCAATTTTCGTCTTCCCCATCAGGCCCGAAGTAGGCCTAGCGTGACCTGATAGTTTTCGCAAAGCGCAAGAATCACGCTATGGACGCCCCTAGTTGCGAAAGGTCTACGCTGCGGAGATCGCCACTGTCTTCTTCCTCCATCACTCCTGCTCTACGCAGGATCGTCGTGACTACGCTGGTATGTGGCACCGTCACCTGCGGCGACGTGGCAGGGGGGCAGCAGCGCGCCCGCTTTAATCCGAAGCGGCCCGCCGCCAGCGGCTATCGGATTGTCTTCGACGAGCCGTTCGCTGATCCCGCCCGGGTTGATCTGAGTGGGGAGGGCGCCCAGACCGTATGGTTCCGCAAGCCCTTCTTCGGCTGGATGCCGTCGCCGCCCGGAAGCGTACGGGTGAGCTCCGGGGTGTTGGAACTGGGCGGCCCAAGCGGTGCAGCGTCGGTGTCGCTGGCGGCTCCGGCCGAGGGCGGTGAGGGCTGGCGCGGGCGTGTGTTCGGCAAAGGATTCTTCGTGGAGGCGAGCATCGCGCTTGGTCCGATTGTCAAGGAACAGGGCTGGCCGGCGTTCTGGTCGATGGCATTGGAACATATGGCAGCGCGGGGCGGTGCGCAGGTGGCGGGCAAGCCAGCCGGGTACGAACGATTTGCCGAGAACGACTTCTTTGAGGCCGACACCGGCCATGCCGGCCCCGATAGCTACGGAACGGCGCTGCACGACTGGTGGGGTCAGTTCCGCCGCACATGCCCCGGCGGGTTCTGTGACGTGATGAACAACGGGTACGGCACACCGCGCGGAAACGTCGCACGCGGGCCCGCCGGGATCGACTGGAGCGAATTCCATATCGTGGCACAGCTATGGAGCCCGGCCACCGCGACCCGCTCCGGCTTTGTCCAAAACTACCTTGATGGTCACGCGACTACGCGGACCGAGTGGCAGCGCTATGATCCGGCTGCGCCGCTGCCGCTTGGGCGTGGGCAGATGTTTAGCATCATGGACCGGCAACGCCTGGTGATCGTGTTGAACGGGTCGCTGCGTGCCTTGAAGGTGGACTGGCTGCGCGTATGGCAAGCAAGGGGCGCCGTTACCGAAGTCCGAACCACAAACAGGGGACAATGATTACATGACCATCCGCAAGCGATTGGTCAGCGGTGCCGCCGCCAACACCCTCAGCATCGGGGTCGGCATGTTGTTGCAGTTGGCGGCCGTGCCCGTGCTCACCTCGTCTTGGGGGTTGCCAGCCTACGGCACATGGCTGATGCTGACCACCATTCCGACCTATTTTGCGCTCACCGACCTTGGTTTTGTCCAGGCCGCGACCAACGACATGACGATGCGCCATGCGCGCGGCGACCGCCTCGGCGTGCTCGCCGCCTTCCAAAGTGTGGCGGTGTTGGTGGGAGGGCTGCTCGGCATTGCGCTGCTTGTCGGGGTCGGTCTGCTGGCGTGGCGGCAGGCCGGCGCGCCACTGCCGGACTGGGCGGCCGATCATGCGGTCGTGCTGGCGCTGCTACTCGTCTATTCGGGAGTGACCCTGCTCGCGCGCGTGCTGCTGGCGGCGTTCCGCTCCACCGGCCATTATGCTGCGGGCACGCTGATCTACGACGGCGGATCACTGACTGAAGGCGCGCTGGTCCTGCTCATGGCGTCGTTCGGCGGCAAGTTCCTGGGCTGCGTGCTGGTGCAGCTCGCGATCCGGCTGATTTCGATGGCGGTCACCTACAACCTGCTAATGCGGATGGTGCCGTGGCTGCGCGGCGGCTTGCGCTATGCCTCGCGTGCCGAGCTGCGGCGCATGGTCGGCCCGGCGCTGTCCGCCATGGCGGTGCCGACCGCGCTGGCGATCAACCTGCAGGGTATGGTGCTGGTGGTGGGATCGGTGTTGTCGCCAGCGGCAGCGGGCATGTTCGTGCCGGTGCGCACCGCCACCCGGCTGTTCGTGCAGCTCGCGGGCATCATTAATCGCGCGTCGATGCCGGAACTCGCTGCTGCCTATGCCACCGGCTCGCATGCCACGCTGCGCCGGATCGTGCAAGCGAACGCCGGCATTGCGGCCGCGTTGCTGGTGCCGGGAGCGATCGGCACCGTCATCCTCGGCCCCTGGGCGATCGGCCTGTGGACTGTTGGCCATGTCGTACCGCCGCGAGATTTCCTTGCGCTGATGGCGGCGGACATGGTCGTCCATGCCGCATGGTTCTTCGCATTTAGCTTCGTTCTCGCAGTGAACCTCCATGCGCGGCTCGGATTGCCGCTGCTAATCGTCATGGCCGCGGACATTGCCCTGGCAATCCCGGCTGCGCATGCCTGGGGACTGAACGGCGTGTCCGCGACGATGCTGGCCGGCGATGCAGCTGCGCTCGCGCTCGTGGTCGCGATGGTACGCTCGGTACTGCGACGCGGCCCTGACCGGGCTAGTGGGTCGGATCAGGTCGCCGGAGTCTGAGTGGGACGCAGCATTCGCTCGCCGGAAGCGCTGTTAATGCCGTTAAGATCAGACCTCTGGGCGGCGAAGGCTGGATCGGTTGGGCAAGACAACCCGCCACGAGGCAAGTGCAAACAGGAACACGTACATCAGTGTCGGATACGCGTTAAGGTTCATGAACCGGTCGTTCAGCATCATCATCAGCAGCACGGGCGACAGAACCAAGACGTGCGCGCTGTTGTAACGGTAGGCGCGGACCACGCAACGGATCATGAAGAACAAGACTAGCAGGAACAACGCGCCAAGTTCACCGATGCCGTACATGAACCAGTTATGCGGGGAAAGCATCGCCTCTGAGCGGAACACATCCGGCCCGCCGCCCGTCAGCGGTGATGAAAGGAACATGTCGATCCCACCTTTCCAGCGGCCATCGCGTCCCACAAAGCCGGTGCCGACCCCGCGATGGCTGTCCTCGAGCAGCAGCACTTCCGAAATGTCGGCACGGATCGTCCTCCCACCCAGAAGCGCACCAATCGGCACCACGATCAGGAGCAGCGTCACCAGACCTAGCAGATAGTTCATGCCGCGGCCCCGCACGGACAGGTAGAGTCGGATCAGCACCGCAAACACGATCGCCAGCATCCCAGTTCGGCCCTGCATGAGAAAACAGGCCACCAGATTGGGGATGCTCAGAGCTACGACGTGCGTAGGCCTGAGCGAGAACGTCATGCACAGGCTGATCACGCCGATCGCGGCGATCTCCGACCCCAGATTCGGATGCGCTCCGCCGAAGTAGAGCATGCGCCCGAAGTGATCCGGAATTTGCCCTGCCAGCGCCATTATCACGAACAGCACATTAATCCCCGAACTTAGCACCCCGAGCGCGCGCGTGTAGCGGTTGAAATTAGTGGGGCGCAGCAGGATGAGGGTGGATGACACGTTGAGCGCGATCAGCACATATTGGCCAAGGCCTTCCAACACATAATAGTGGCTGAACATCGTAGAGATGCATGCTGCGCCGATCAGTACCATGAGCGGCACGCCGCCGCCGGCCATCCCGGACAGTCGGTTACGGCTCACGAGCACCAGCGCCAGCTTGATCGCAATGGCCGCCGCTTGGAATGGGGCAGGGGCCACCTCGACGATGTAGCCGATCACAGCAGCGAGGTCGGCAGCTGCTGCGACTTCTGCCGTCGGGAAGCCGATCACCTGCCGGTCATGGTCCCGCATACTGCGGCCCAGGAGCTGCGGCTGACGGGAAAAGGTATCAGCCACTGGCACGGAAAATCTCCATGTTGTCTAGCCAAAGCGGCTCGGTGGCGTTGCGGATGCCGACCTGCAGCGTCAGCAACTGCGCGGCACAACCAAGCCGCGGGACGGCGAAGACGCGCGTTGCAGTCGCATCGGACAGCAGCATTGCGCCCTGCACTGGTGTATCTCCGCCCGGCACGAGACAGTCGATCCGTACGCGCAGACCCGGTGCGGCCCGCATGGCCAGGCGATATTCTCCAGGGGCGAGAACCAGGTCCTGCGCCGCAATATTCTGCCTCGAGCCCTCTCCCGAACGAACGCTCAATATATGCCCTGGACCGCGCGGCGTACCCACACTGGCCACGAGCTGCACTTCGGCTTCGCCCGAGGGGAAGAAGATCCAGTCGAAGGGGACACGGTCTCGCCCGATAGCCGCTTGTTTGAAGCCGCCGTCGACGAGCAGAGGCACCCGAGCACCGCTGCCGCAAAGCCCGTGCCACGCGGCGGCTGCATCCGCGAAGTCACCCCGATCGAAGATGATGCTGGTCGGTGCCCGCATCCACGCGCAATTTGGTCGATAGCCTGCCGCGCGGGCTCGAGTGAGCAGCGCGACCCGGCGGCGAAGGGCAGGCCCGTGTAGGTCGGCAATGGCTGCGGTCGCCTCTACCGCCCATTGCGGATTGAGTGCGATCCGCTGCGCAAGCGCGGCGCGCCTGCCTGGAGTTGCCTCCATCTGCGCCATCACTGGAGTAATCTCTTTCAGATCGGTGCCCGTCCGCAGCAATGCATCCAACCGTTGCGCCGCGACCAAATCATCGCGCACCTGAAGCGCGACCGCTAGCCAGTAGAATTGGGTCGCGGGATCGCGCCATCCGCGTGCCGCACTGACCGTGAACGCCTGCAGGGCCTCGGCTGGCCGGGAGAGTGCAACCTGTACGCCCCCCAGCAGCGCGATCGGTGCGACGCTGGCCGGATCGGCCACAATCGCCTCCGCGCTCGACGCGAGCGCTTCTCTCGTACGTCCCGCCGCGAGCGCACCTGCGGCGCGCTGCTGGAGCGACAGCGAACTCAACCATGCCGGCACCTGTCGGGGCAGAACGACGCCGACCCGGTCGGCCGCTGCCGCCCCGCAGGCCAGCGCTGCCAGTACGGAGGCGACTATGCAGAGGGGCATGCGCAGCTTCATGTCATCGGCCAGAGACATCCTCGGCCGACGAGCCGTACTGGTAATATTCGTAGCCGTAATAGCCGTAGGCGCTGCTTGCCTTGCTCATGTCGAACTTGGTCAGTACCGTGCCCAGCAGGTTGATCTGGTGCCCGCGTAGGCGACGCAGCGCTGCCTTCGTGGCACCGCGCTGCCCGCGGTTGGCCTCGATCACGAACACCACGCCATCGGCATAGGACGCCAGCAGCAGTGCATCGGCGAGCCCCAGAACGGGCGGACAGTCAAACACTACGACGTCGAACCGTCCACGCAGCGTCACCACGAGTTCCCTCATCGTGCCGCTCTCGAGTAGCTCGGTGGGGCTGGGCGGGATTGGGCCGGACGGAATGAAGGACAGCTGCTCGATATCGGTCGGGTGAAGCACCTCCTCGAGCGTTGCGCGATGCACCAGCAGATCGGAGAAGCCCACGTCATTGGGGGTGTTGAGCACGCGGTGCAGCGACGGCCGGCGGAGATCGACGTCGATCAGCACTACGCGGCGCCCCAGCCGGGCTAGGCCGCTGGCCATGGCATAGCTGGTCGTGCTCTTGCCCTCGCCGGCACGCGTGCTGGTCGTGACGATCAGCTGGGGGAGCCCGCGCGGTGTGGAATAAGCCAGCGATGTGCGCAGCGCATTATATGCCTCGGACAATGACGAGCGCGGTGATGCGAGGGCTACGTTTACCGCTTCCTTCGTCGCCGGGATGACCCCTAGCAGCGGCAGGTTCAGTTTCGCTTCGACATCCTCCGGGGCACGGATCGTGTCGTCCATCTGTTCGCGGACCAGCACGGCCAGACCGGCGACACCGAGCCCGATCACGAAGGCGAGCAGCAGGTTCAACCCCAGCTTAGGCGTTGACGGCGCGAGCGGCGAGTCGGCCTGATCGATGATCGAGATGTTGTTGGTGCTGATCCCGGCAGCCGCGCTCAGTTCCTTGAAGCGCTGGAGCAGCCCGTCATAGAGCGTGCGGTTGGTGTCCGCCTCACGCGAGAGGATGCCGTAGCGGACCGACCGGTCCTGCTCGGTCAACGTCGCCCCCTTGAGCTGATCGACCTGTGCCGTTAGCGAAGCCTCGCGGGCGAGCGCAGTTTCATACTCTTCCCTGATTGACGCGCGAACCGATTGCGCGAGTGCGTTGAACTGGCGATTGATTTCGGCAGCCTGCGCCTGGAGCTGGATGACGGACGGATGATCGGGGAGGTGACGGGCACGCTCCTGTTGTAGCTGCGCTTCGACGGTCGAACGTTGCTCCATCACGCGTTGGATGGAGGAATTGGCGAGCACTTCGGGAATCGAGGTGATCGCCGCGCTGCTGGCCGAGCGCCAGCGCTGCTCCGCGGCGATCCGCGCCGCGCGCGCTTCGTTCGCCGCCTCGTTCATCTGGACGAGGCTGGCCGTAGTCACCGAGCGCTGGCCCGAGCCGCCGCCGGCGTTGGTTGCGCTGGCGTCACCTAGCCGGATCAGGCCAATACCGCGCGAATAGTCGTTCACTGCGCGCTCGGACTGCTCCAGCCGTTGCTTGGCCTCGGCAAGCTGGCTCGACAGGAAGTCTCGAGCATACGAGGAGCTGTCGAACTTGCGTTGAAGGTTGCTGCGAATGAATTCGGCCGCATAGGCATTAGCAATTCTCGCTGCCAAGGTAGCATCACGGCTTTCGAACGCGATTTCGGCCACGCGCGATTCGCGCGGTAGCGTGATCGTCAAGTTGGATGACAACAGCGACAACACCGCCTCGCGCGACTGGTCCCGCACGCTACCGGTCGCGCCGGCCCCGGGAATATCCGCGCCCATCGAGGTGAAGAATGCTGAATTACCGAACAGACCGAGCAAGCGCGCGACTCGCGTCGCTAGCGCGCGACTGCGAAGAATATCCAACTGTGTCTGCAGGAAGCGGTCGGCGTCCTGACCCGTGGCGGAGGGCTCGAGCGAGACGGTGTTAAGGACCCGGTCAGCTTCCTGGTCGATCTGCACGGTCGCGATCGCGATATACTTGGGCGTGGTCAGCACCGTCGCCACTAGTCCGAGCCCGAGTGCCAGTACCATGATCGCTAGGATCAGCAGAATGTTGCGCCGGACGATCAACACCAGCTTGCGCAGATCGATGTTGAGGGAGTCCGATCCCTCGTCTTGCGGCGTGCGAGGCTCTTCCGGCAGGTTTCGGTCGAAGGGAAGGGCGGTGCCCGAAATGTTCAAAGGAGTGTTCCCGACATTGCGCGATCAGTAGCGGATGAAAATGTTAAGCAACGGAGCCGCGGCTAGGACGTCACGGAACGCGCCCTTAACCGAGGAGAAGCCGACGATAATGACATCTCCCCCAAGGATTTCAGGGTCCTGCGCGCGCCCGGCTCGGATATCATCAATGTTGAACACGGCGCCGGTGCGCTGCCCCTCGATGTTGCGGAATACTACCACTTGGCTCGTGCTAGCCGTACGGGTCGGGCTCTTGGCACGGGCGAGCGCTTCCAGCAGCGTGGAGGAGCCGGTTATCTCATAAACGCCAGGCTCGGTGACGCTGCCTTCGACGGTCACCCGTTGGGACACCGAAGACGTCACCGCCACCGTCACCTGTGGGTTGACGATATACTTAGCGCCGAGACGCAAAGCAATTTCTCGCGACAGCTCACGCGTCGTCTTGCCTTGCGCCCGCACGTCGCCGATTAGCGGAAAGAGCATATTGCCCGAGGCGTCCACCTGCGCTTGCGGTACAGTGAGATCGGGCTCCTGGAATACCGTGACATTAAGCACGTCGAGCGGCCCGATGCGGTAGGCCTTGCGCTGCGTATTCCCGCCAGCTGCGGGGAAGGTGGCATATGCCTCGCTCCCGTGCGGCAAGTCGACGCGACGCTCCGCACAGCCCCCCAGCGCGAAAGCGATCGTGATGGCAACGGGTATGAAACTACGTAGCATCAACGCGACTTCCAGTGGCAGTGTTATCAACTAGGGGTAATCGACCCATGAGTGCAACGAGGAATGCAGCAATCGTTGCAAGCGCCATGGTACGAAGTGGATAGTCGACAAGTGAATGGAGAGCCAGCACTGTAATGGCCCCTACCGCGAACCTTATCTGATCACGCTGTTCCTGCCTGCCGGCACCGCGCTCTACTCGCCAGACGCTCCAAGCCACGGCAAGCATGGCTGCCACCAGCAGCAGGGGGCCTGCAATTCCAGTCTCAAGCGTGTATTCTAGATAGTCCTGATGTGCGCGGTTGGGCCACGATGGGCCGACCGCTTCCAACCGTTCGCTGGCTATGAACACAGGCGTGAACGTGCCAAGGCCGGTGCCCACCGGCCACGACACACCTATTGCGAATCGAGTATCCTCGCTCAGGCTGGTACGCAGGTCCCCCTGCATCGCAAAACGCGCCAGGCTTTTCTCGATCACAGCATTTCCACCCAATGCCACCCCGAGAACCGCGAGCGCCACTAGGACGCCTCCGGCGCCGCCCCAGACCAGCCGCCGCCGCAGCGTCATCTGCCCGGCGAAGATCAGGGCGTACAGTATTGGGACAAGCAGCAGCGCGATTCCAGCACGCGAGCCGGTCAGCACCGTCATTAATGCCAGGAAAGCCGTCATGGCAGCGTGGATAGCGAGTGAGATCGACCTCGGCGCCGCGAGGTAGATGCAGGCTAGTGCACCGATCAGGAACTGGTCAGCCGCAGCGTTGCGATTGGCGAAGAACCCGGTCGCGAACCCGTAATGGGTGGCAGCATAGAATCGCAGCGCATGATTGTTTCCCAGCAGAAGCTGCAATCCACCAAGCAACGCGCCAACCAACGACAGTGCGGCGATCAGCCGTATTAATTGCCGGCGTTCCGCCACGGTTGCCTGTGCCACCGCGAACGCTGCAGTAAGCGGGGGAATGAGAGAAACTAATGCCGACAGGGTGCGCGGCGGAGAGAGCGACAGCGGCATCCAACGATTGGCGGAACCGACGAGCCGGAGTGCATCCACCTCGCTGTCACGTCCTGGCAAGGCATGCCACACGGCGGGCGGGAGTGGGATCAGCTGAAGAATAGGAATGGCCGCAACCGCGGCAATGCCTGCGAGCAAAAGGGGATCAACCGGACGCCAACGTAGCAGCAGCGGCACCCAGCACGCAATCGTTGCGAGCTGTACGACTAGTTCGGAAAGGGGCCCAGGTGAGCCTCCGCCTCCGAAAATGCCACTTGCTATAAGGAGAACGCTAGCCACTGCGACATGGGAGCTTATTCGACCAAAACCTTCCACGTCGAGCCTTCCCAGGAACAGGCGCGCCAGCATTGGCGGGAATAGGCACAAGAAACCGGCGGAAGATACGTCAGCTGACGGCGCAGACTAACCAGGGGCGCCCACGC
>Ga0308164_10002149_pt1 | contig 20407 bp, 22 predicted proteins | sample PhyTR2_FD_201031 | JGI IMG/M metagenome (GOLD analysis project Ga0308164, IMG submission 201031) | Phyllosphere microbial communities from UC Gill Tract Community Farm, Albany, California, United States - DLSLT.R2 | ecosystem: Host-associated > Plants > Phyllosphere > Unclassified | place: USA... | reverse complement strand
CGACAACGTTACCATCCGTAGCTATGGAGCCACTCTCACCGCACCGACGGTCGGCGTTCTCGATTTCTCCACACTTCTCCCCAAGGACGCTCCGCCATTGGCTGGATCCGTGGCGCTCGACAGCTTCGCCGGGAATGTGGTGACGATCGATCTTGCCCATCGCCAGATCGTTTTGGAAACCATAGCGAGCATGAAACGGCGCATTTCGGGCGCGAAGGAGGTTGAACTTCGCCTGAGTCGAGAAGTTGCCGGCCTCGCGATGACGCCGTTCGTTGCCGTGCAGACACCGAAGGGTAAGGTTTGGATGGAACTGGATACCGGCAGCAATTCGTCCATCATTGTTGGCAAACACAACGCGGAGCTGTTCGCGATGAAAGCTGATGACAAGGAACCCCAAACATTTCAGGGCAAGTTGGTCGGCGACATTACGCTAGCGGCAAATGATGCCCGTTCCATGCCATTGGCCATCGATGGTAATATCGGCGCAGGGGTGCTTAAAGACTGGATCGTAACCCTGGACATCGTCCGTGGCCGCGCATGGTTTTCTCCTGCATCAGGCTCTCAAACGGCGATCGTCAGCGACCAGTGATACAGCCTGACCCATGCGTTGCCGAATGCCCTCCGGAACGGCATCGCATCTGTGAGGGACGATCCATCCCGAGCCGCGCCGAACCACCATTCTCCCCCGAGAGTGTTTCTGAAACAGTACGGCTACGGTGACGCTACGCTGTTCCCTGTGAACACGTAGTCTGTTGACGAGAGTATCGTAGTTTCCTGGTATGGGACACGAGGCGTCGTTCTCGCACGCTCAGGAGTCGAGTACTTTTCGAGACGCATCCCCACCCATTTTCCACGCGAATGGCCACGGGCGTGTAGCGGATCTACGAGATCTGTGTGACCGCTTTGATCGACTGCTCGCCGTATCGTACTTCACGCTGGACATCGACACATGGCGCGAGATGCCCTTGCTGTTCGTTAACGACTGCTAAATCTATGGCGTTGGGCGGACTGCCACCCCATTTCGGAGATGATCATGCCGGTCTTTCCATTTACTATCGAGATACCTGACGCCGCGGTTGAAGAATTGCAGCGTCGCCTTCGGACCGTGCGTTGGCCCTGCTTGATCGACGACGACGATTGGGACGACGGTGCGAGCGTATCGTTCATGCAGGAACTCGCCGACTATTGGTTCAATCAGTTCGATTGGCGGGTGCAGGAGCAGCGCCTTAACGAACTGCCGCATTTCAAGACGATGATTGAAGATCAGGAAATTCACTTCGTCCATCAACGTGGTGTCGGCCCTGATCCCATGCCCATCGTCGTCACACATGGCTGGCCAGGTTCTTTTGCAGAGATGGAGCGGCTGATCCCGCTACTTACCGATCCCGGCGCACATGGCAGCGATCCTGCCGACGCCTTCCATGTCGTCGTGCCGTCACTACCCGGTTACGACTTCTCGCCATCGCCAAGAAAGCCCGGCGTCAGTTCGCGCGAGATTGCCATGCTGTGGCGCAGGCTGATGGCGGGGCTTGGGTATGAGAGGTTCGGCGCACAGGGGGGCGATATCGGGGCCGGAGTGTCGACATGGCTGGCAAGGCTATTTCCAGACGACGTTCACGGCATACACCTGAACTTCATTCCCGGCAGCTATCGTCCATCGCTCGAAGCCGAAGCGCCTGCAGTCACCGACGATGAACGAGCCTTCCTGAACTACGTCGCGCAGTGGTCTGCACAGGAGGGTGCCTATGTGTAGCGGCTTGCAATGATGATCGCCTGGAACTGCAATAGACGGGTCTTTCCCGCTCGAATTATGTGAGACGCTGGCCTTTACGTAGTTGACCTTTCCGACATCACGCAACATATAGAGTTTCATGATACGAGACAGCAGATTGTCGGGCGTGCTTCACGTCCTCCTTCACATGGCTGAGGCAGAGGGTCCGGTCACATCGGAGACGATGGCTAAGGCCATGCAGACTAATCCGGTGGTCATCCGCCGGATCATGGCGGGTCTTCGGGATGCCGGCTTCGTCCGCTCGGAAAAGGGGCACGGCGGAGGGTGGACCATTGCTCGGGATCTCGCCTTGGTCACGTTGCGCGATGTCTACGCGGCTCTGGGCTCGCCCGAGTTGTTCGCTCTGAGCAACCGCACTGAAGCGCCGGACTGTCTCGTTGAGCAGGCCGTGAATGCCGCGCTCGACGATGCGTTCCGCGATGCCGAAGCCCTGCTGCTCGATCGCTTCGGCGCCGTAACGCTGGCTGCACTGAGTTCCGACTTCCACGCTCGCATGGTCGCGAGCGGCAAAGCCATCGATCTGGAGACCGTTCATGCGGCATGACGCTATCGTCATCGGCGGCAGCTTTGCCGGCTTGTCCGCCGCAGTTCACATCGCCCGCGCGCGCCGCTCTGTTTGCGTGGTAGATGCTGGCAGCCCGCGCAACCGCTTCGCCGATGCCTCGCATGGCTTCTTCGGCCAGGACGGCGATGATCCGCACGCTATGATCGCCAAGGCGCATGCACAGCTTCAGCGCTATCCCACCGTGCGAACGATCACCGGCGAGGCGATCCGTGCATCGGCCATCCCCGGTGGTTTCGAGGTGCGACTCGGCGATGGGTGCGCACTGACTGCGACGAAGCTCTTGCTGGCCTTCGGCATATCCGATGTGCTGCCGGACCTGCCAGGTCTTGGAGAACGCTGGGGCAAGAGCGTGCTGCATTGCCCCTATTGTCACGGCTTCGAATATGCAGGCAAACGTCTCGGCGTGCTCCAAACGATGCCAATGTCGGCCCACCAGGCTCAGCTGATCGCCGACTGGGGGCCAACGACGCTTTACCTCAATGGCGGGGACGCACCCGATGCTGAGACGTTGGACAAGCTGCAGCGACGTGGCGTCACAATCGAACCGGCTTCCGTCCTGGAGCTTCGTGGGGAGAACGCGGCGCTGTCCACTATTCTCCTGTCGGATGGGCGAGAGATAGGCATCGACGCTCTCTACCTCGCGCCGCGCACCCGGCTGAACAGTCCGATCGCCGAACAACTGGGATGTCTTCTGGATGACGGGCCCTTTGGTCCAGTGATCCGAACCGATGCCGCCAAGCTGACCACCGTGGCCGGCGTCTATGCGGCGGGCGATGCAGCGCGAGTGCCGCACAACGCCACCTGGGCGGCTGCCGACGGTGTGACTGCCGGCGTGTCGCTACATCAGGCACTGGTCTTCGAGCCGCTCGCGGCCTGAGGGAAGGACAACTGTAATGAAGCTATACGAACTCGATTGGGCGCTCTTTCCTCGCCGTGTCGGCATCTATCTCGCGGAAAAGGGGATCAACGACATCGAGCGTGTCGCCCTGGACGCTCTCGATCCCGGCGCAGGCTCCAGAATGGCGAGCCTCAGTAACCAAGGCACGGTTCCTGCCCTTGAAATCGAAGACGGTACCGTCATCGGTTCATCAATCGCGATCCTCGAATATCTCGAGGAGCGGTTTCCATCGCCCGACATGATCGGCGCGACGCCGGAAGCGCGGGCCCGAACCCGCGAATTCGTCAGCGTGATCGACGAGGCCGCCAACCAGCTCGGCATCTGGTGTCATAAAGGGAGCCCAATGTTCGCTAACCAGGAAGAGCAGAGCCCGAAAGCTGCGACATTTGCGGCGGACGCCTATTACGGGCGGCTGCGCCTCCTCGACAAGATGATGACGGCAGCGGGCGGGCCTTTCGTGGCGGGATCACAGATTACGATCGCCGACTGCATCGCTATGGCGACGCTGCAATTCGCCGATGAATTTTACGGGGTGCCAGTTCCGCAGAACTATCGCACCCTGGCGGCCTGGCACTCCCATTTTGCAGCTCGGCCAAGCGCGGCCTCTCCAGCTTATCCGCAGCAATTGCTGGAGATCACCTACGGGCTGCCGACACACTGCCCGCCCAATAGCGGGTAAGGCGCGATCGGCTTAAATTCATGCGACGTGTCGGGTGTGTTTCTGCCGCTGATGTATCTCGACGGAGTGGCGTTGTCCTTTTTCGCTGCCAAAGCGATTAAGCCGTCGTCTATCCAGAACGACATCCCTTTCGTGATAGCTGGCGAGATCAGGACCGGCAGCTATCGACGTCAGCTCCCCGAAACCCGCCAGTCGGCTTTGTCCCAATCTCCGACGTTGCGGGCGCATAAACCAACGGCCGCTTCTAGGAGCGCTGCAAAGGCAGCTTAACGGTCAGGATTGGGCGGAAACTGCCGATCTGGCGGACGCCGGCACCACAAGGAAAACGTCCGGTTTTCTCGCGGTCGGAAAACGACCTCGCTATGCAGGAATTTGCGCCAGAAAACCCGATCCTGAAATCAGCGCATGCTTGATGGCGGACGACCGTTTTTCCTTGTGGTTTCAGGCATCGCGGGCGGACGGATCAGTATTGTGCGTCCGTCGCACCTATCGTGGTTTGTGTCTCAACGATCGTGCGCCTGCCGCGCCGGTCCGTCTCACGCACTGTGAGCCGCAAACCGCCCTTTATTGCAGTTCCGAGCGATCATCATTGCGAGCCGCTACACCTATGCCGCTCTTCAGGCCACGAAACCACAGACCCTGGCGTTCTCTCTAGCAGACTCGCCAATCGGGCTAGCTGCGTGAGTGACGGAGAAATTCAGATCCTGGAGCGACAGCAACGGGAACCTCACCAGCGCCATATCCTTCGATGACCTTCTCACCGACATCTGCCTTTACTGGTTCGGTGACGGCCTGACCGGATCTTTGCGCCTGTACAAGGAGAACCGTTTGCGACCGCTGACGTTCGAAGCGAGCGAGCGCATCAAACCGCCACTGGGCGTCGCGGTGTTTCCGCGGGAGATTGCGATGCCGCCTCGCTCATGGGTTAACCGGGTTTTCGATGTCAGACGGTGGACTGAAATGCCGGTCGGCGGACATTTTGCCGCAATGGAGCAGCCAGAGCTCCTGGCATCAGAGCTACGTCACTTTTATCGCCCGCTCCGTAATCATCGTTTATATGACCATCGTCCCATCCCATTGGCTCCCTAAATTTCAGCATTCCCGCCACGCCTTAGAAAGCCTTGCTCAGCGGCAAAATGACGGGAATTGAACGACCTCGTCTATGCCGGTTTTTTATATGCACCTGACTATAGGAATATATCACTTCATCCGTGATAGGTCGCAATGAAAAAGTGGGTTTCGACAGAACGCGCTCGTTGCTCAAGCCGCGAGATCATCCTGTGCTACCCAGTCGAAGAACGTCTTCGGTCCGTTTGATGGCTGCGTATTTTCTTTGCTGTAACGCGGCAGGAACGTTGTCCGAACAAAGGCGTTCATGCTCGTCGGCATCAACGGACGATCGTCGTGGAATCGGACCCTGCCGTCGTTCAACGCGTCAAGCGTCTGCGTATCGTCCAGCCAGCCCTCCAAAGAACTGAACCGCTGCAAGAACCCCCGCTCGATCTCTGGTCGGTTCCTGTCAATAAACCGATAGTCGACCGGCTTCCCTATCTCCTCGCTCAAAATATCCGCTATCTTCGACATTGAGTAGTTGGCACCCAATTCATGCACGACGCGGTGCTTGCCGATTGGATCAAGCAACTGGCGCACGGCGAAATCCGCGATGTCGTCGGTGGCGACCCAAGGCGCTTGGACGTCGGGCTCCAACGACCAGGCGATCCGGCCATGCTTTGTAACTGCACCGATGAAGCCGAATAGATTTTCCATGAACCAGCCAGCTCGCACATGCACCAAATCTATGTCGCTCAAGCGGTTGAGTATCTGATCAAGCTGGTAAAATGGTTGGAAGTGACCGGTGCTTCCTCTGACTCCCGAACCCATGGCCGTTAGGTTCACCGCTAGCTTGACCGAGGAATGGCGTAGCGCGTCGAAGAACCGGAGGGCGACTTCAGAGTAGTGGCCGTGGATGTTGTTCCAGTCCGTCTTCACCATCAGGAACGCAGCATCGGCATCTTGAAAGAAGTCGTTTAGGTGTCCTGTCCCGTCGTCGAAGCTCCCGATGAACGGCTCGGCACCGACTTGGACCAGAGCGTCGAGAGCCGGACCGCCTCTCGACAGAGCCCTGACCTGATGGCCGGCGTCGAGCAGGCTTCGCGTGAGCTTCGCACCAATCCGTTCAGTTGCACCGACAACAGCAATTCGCATGACCTTCTCCTTCGTTCGTGAAGGACCTTACCGAGTTGCCGATTTGATGAAAATTCGCGATAATGCCAGATGATCATTAGATTAGGCCAGCTTGCCGGGCATGCTGCATCCTGTCAGACCGTCGTTGTGCCGGACGGATCCGGTCGTTCGGCAACCGCCGTTCATCTCGACTTCGCTGACTACGAAGCGGAGATGCCCCACCATCATCATCGGCAGGGCCAGCTCATCCTGGCCTTGCATGGCGCCGTCACTTGCACGGCTGCCGATTGCCTGTGGATTGTGCCACCGACTTGCGCAGTTTGGATCCCAGGCGGCGTACCGCACAGCAACCACCCCACCTCGAATGCTCGCCTTGCGTACCTCTTCGTAGAACCCGGCGCAGCGGTCATGCCGCAGAACTGCTGCACGCTCTCGATCTCACCGATGATTCGCGAGATGATTCTGCGCTTGGCCGATGCTCCAGAGGCGTCCGCGACAGACGATCATTTTGATCGCTTGACGCAGGTGCTGCTCGACGAGTTAACCCTGATGCCGGAAAGCGGACTCCGGCTACCCACGTCCGCGCATCCCAAGATTGCCCTGGTCACCGCACTGCTCGCCGCAACGCCTGCAGATTGGCGCTCTTTGCGCGATTGGCAAAACACGTCGCCATGAGTGAACGATCCTTCAAGCGGCTCATGGTTCAGGAGACGGGCTCAGCTTCGGCCGATGGCGGCGACAGCTCCATCTTCTCATTGCGCTACGGGAACTCGCGAGCGGCGCGAGTGTGCAGCATGTGTCCGGCATCCTCGGATACGAGTCGCCTACCGCCTTCATAGTCATGTTCAAGAAGGCGATGGGCATCACGCTGGCACGGTATCTCGCAAAGTGATTTGTCGTACAGCCCCGCGAATCGGTGTCGTAAAGCGGGCCTCAACTGTAGGGGAAGTGAGTATGTGTACCCTTTAAAAACGGCCGAAAAACTGAAGTTGGATCACCAATCGTGGCTCCTCAACGGTAGCGCATTGCCATTCAGATACCCGATAGGGCGAAGGACGGGACGCAGTGAGCGTCCCGTCGCCTTCCCGATAAATCAAAATCTGAAAAGCGGAGACCACTACGGCCAGGATCGGTTTGGCTGCCAATAATACCCGAACAGGACGCGCGGCGGAAACTGCGTGTTAGCTGCACCGGTATCAGCGAAGCGGCAAAGTGCGGCCGAGGAACTCGCGGATCAGCGGGATGATCTCGTCCGCACTGTCCTCCAATGCGAAATGGCCCGACTGGATAAGGTGCAGCTCGGCGTTCGGATTGTCGCGCAGATAGGCCCTGGCGCCCGCCACTGGAAAGATCACGTCGTTTTCCCCCCAGACAATCAGCGTCGGTGGCCTGCGCTTCCGGAAGAAGCTCTGAAACTCCGGATACATTGACACGTTCGTCCGATAGTCATTGAACAGGTCGAGTTGGATTTCGTCGCTGCCCGGGCGGTCGAGCAGCGCCTGGTCGTTCAGCCAGGTGTCTGGGTCTACCCTGCTAGGTTCCTTGCTGCCGTTCAGATACTGCCACCGGGTCATCTCGGGCGTAAGAACCTTGCGCAGCGCGTCGCGGTTCGCGGCGGTCGGATCCGCCCAGAGCCTTTCAACCGGCTTCCAGAAATCCTGGATACCGTCCCGATACGCATTGCCATTCTGCACGATCAGGCCGGTAACCCGCTCGGGATGGCGTAGCGCGAGGCGCAGGCCGACTGGTGCGCCGTAATCCTGAAGATAGATCGTGTACTGCGACACGCCGATCCGCGCGAGCAGCGCCTCGGTGACGTCGGTCAAGTGGGCAAAGGTATAAGCGAAAATCTTATGGTCCGGTGCGCTCGAATGGCCGAACCCCGGATAATCCGGTGCGATGACATGATACCGGTCCGCGAGCGCGGGGATCAGGTTACGATACTGGAAGGACGAACTCGGGAATCCATGGAGCAGCAGCACCGTCGGCGCGTCTTTGGGGCCTGCTTCCCGGTAGAAGATGTCGACGCCATCGATCCTGGCCGTGCGATAGTGGATTATGGTGTGTGCGGGTAGCGGAGCGACCTGCCTGACGGGGCCGGCGGCGGCGACGGCGGGTACCCCGAGCGCGATGGCGGCGGCCATCAGGTTGCCAATGGCGGTTAGCCTGATCACGATCTTTCATCCTTGCAAATGGCTTGATGCGCCTTCTCTGCCGCATCTCACCTGCCGGGATAATATGGTGATATCGCAACTCAGCATTGCGACGATTGTCAGCAATCAGCGACAGCGGACGGCCCTGATCGATCCCGGACTTGCTTCAGGCGACCATGTGCTTACTGGAGCTAATACCCATACCGAAGACGAGGGGGCATACGTGATCGCCCAGGACGTCGACCGCCCTGTACGTCACTGCCGTCTTTCTACGTAGGAACCGACCGCTCGCTATGCCGGGTTCGGCATCCCCCAACATCACGCGTCAATACTCTCCCGGGGGCATGAGGCCATCGCACATGGTGCCGAAGATCGGACGACGATGTCGGTTCAGCAGATAGCCGGACGACCGGCAAACACGTTCGCGCGCTTTCTCATGACACAGCGCGCTGTCTTTCGACTTGCCCAACGCTGATTTTTTGATTGGCGATCCTGGTCAGGACCACACGCCCCGCCTCCCCTGATCCCGCATTGCCTCGATGAACACGCGGACCGCAGGCATCGCCGCCCGACCGGGATCGTAGAGCAAGCTCACCGGCATGGCCGATGGGGCATGATCCGCCAACACCTCCACCAACTGCCCGCTCGCGATGTGTGCGGCCGATTGGTAGCTCAGCACATTGGCGAGGCCCAAGCCAGTCTCGGCCGCAGCGATGGTCGCGTCAATGCTGTTGACGGTCAGACGGGGCACGACCTCCACGATCCTGTCGCCCCGTGCACCGAACGGCCATCTGCTGCCGATGCGGCCTACTATACAACGGTGGCTGACAAGTTCGGCGGGATCGGCGGGTGTTCCATGTTCGGCAAGATAGGCCGGGCTGGCCACGATGGTCTGCCGAACCGAACCGATCGTCACGACGCGCAGCGTGCTGTCTGCCAGCGCGCCGATCCGCACCGCCACGTCGATACCCTCCTCGATGATGCGGACATTGCGGTCGAGCAACATCATGTGGGCGTTGAGACCTGTGTGGCTTGCCAACAACGTGTTGATGACCGGTAGAACGTGCAACCGCCCGAACATCACCGGCGCGGTCACATAGAGCTGCCCCCGAGGTACGGATCGCCCGCCCATGAGGGTTTGCTCCGCCTCACGCAGGTCTGCGAGCAGCCGCCGCGCCCGATCAAGCAGGACCGCCCCCTCGTCCGTCAGGGATATCGCCCGCGTCGAGCGGTGGAACAACGTCACGCCCAAATGCCGCTCCAGCGCGGCGACCGCACGGGTGACTGCGGGCGGCGACATATTTAGTGCACGCGACGCCGCTGCGAAGCCGCGCTCCTGCGCGACGGCGACGAAGACAGATAGGCTCTCGAAGCGGTCCATCATTCCCCAGGATGGAATAGTGAACATCATTCATCGTCGATTATCGCCTTGAGGGCAACGCGCTATCGCCAGCCGCATGGCACGGACTTTCTTCCATACCCTCTTCGGCCCCGGTGCCCGCGCAATGCAATCCGCTGCCGGATCGCGAGCGTCCTATGCCCGCATGGAGGCGGGCGCTGGCCCGGTCGACGTGCTGACGACGCGCGAACTGGACTTCATCGCCGCCCGCGACAGTTTCTACATGGCGAGCGTTTCCGAGGATGGCTGGCCGTATGTCCAGCATCGCGGAGGACCGACAGGGTTCCTTCGCCATATCGATGGTAATCGCATCGGGTTCGCGGATTATAGCGGCAACCGCCAATTTCTTTCCGTAGCACATTTCGCGGCGGACGACCGTGTTGCGTTGTTCCTGATGGATTATCCGAACCGCCGTCGCCTCAAGATCATCGGCCATGCCCGTTCCAGCGAGGACCCGGTGGACATCGCCGCACTCATGCCCCCCGACTACGCCGCAGAACCCGAGCGTGGTTTCCTGATCGACGTCATCGGCTTCGACTGGAATTGCCCACAGCACATCACGCCGCGCTTCACCGAGGCAGAGGTGCAGCAGGCTTCCCAACCTCTCATCGAAGAGATCGTGACCCTGCGTGCCCGTATCGCCCAACTTGAAGGAACAGCATCATGACCGGCAGACTCACGCAAGGCGTCCATCATGTCGGCCTCACCATGCCCGACCTTGATCAGGCGCGCGCCTTCTTCTGTGGCACGTTGGGTTTTAAAGAGGTGGGCGGCGTGCCTTCCTATCCCTCCATTTTCGTATCGGATGGCGCGATCCTGCTGACGTTGTGGCGCGCGGCGGATCCGTTGACTGCCCGCGCCTTCGATCGGCGCGCGAACATCGGCCTGCATCATCTCTCGCTGTCGGTCGCCGACAATGCTGCACTGCAGGCGGTGTGGGACGCGGTGACTGCGCATCCCGAGGTGAGGATCGATGCCGCGCCCGGCCCTATCCTCCCGGGGTCATCGACACGCCACTTCCTCATCTTCATTCCCGGCGGCATCCGTCTGGAATTCGCCACCCCCTTGGTCTGAAAGTATCCGCCCTGATGTCGCGACCACCCCTCCCCCCTTTCACCCACGAAACCGCATCGCGAAAGGTCCGCGCCGCCGAGGATGGCTGGAACAGCCGAGATCCCGTGCGCGTGGCGCTTGCCTATACCAAGGACAGCCAGTGGCGAAACCGATCAGAGTTTCTTCAGGGGCGAGATGCCATCGTCGCGTTCCTGTCCACGAAGTGGCTTCGTGAGCAGGAGTATCGGCTGATCAAGGGTCTATGGGCTCATGCCGGCAACCGGATCGCAGTGCGCTTCGCTTATGAATGGCGTGATGATTCGGGTGCTTGGCATCGCTCCTATGGCAACGAGAATTGGGAATTCGCCACCGATGGTCTGATGGCGCGCCGGATCGCGAGCATCAACGACATGCCGATCTCCGAGCAGGACCGGCTGCTCCGTTGGCCGCTCGGGCAACGGCCGGAGGATCATCCCGGACTGGAAGATCTAGGGTTGTAGTTTCAGGACCGCGCACTCCGATTAAGCACGTGCTCATCTCACCGCTTAGGCGGAAGCATTCTGACGGCCTCAGCCGTTCGTCGGTCTCTGGCGCGGTGACCAGGAAATCTTCATGTAGATGGCGCGCCGCGGCTCCAGTATCCTCATCGACGATCATGGGATCTTAACGGCGACATGCACGTAATCGCTACCCGCGATCTCACTTCTAAAGTCTTCCGATTTAGGCGAAAAGACATAAATTAGGCTACAAAGCCTTGAAGCCTCAAAAAAGTAAACCTGAATGCGGTCATCGATAACGACAAATCGCCTATCCCCGCATACGAAGAGTAATATTAGCGGCAATAATACCTAACTAATCCGTCTCTAGTGATATATTACGATTTTGATTTTGTCAGTTTGATTATAGTTTTTTATTTTTTCATGTAATCACAAAGCCATTTGTTGAGTTCATGTGCCTTTCTAAATTCGCCAAATTTAGAGGAGAGCTATAATGTCTTGATTCTGGTTAAAACTCTGGACAGCAATCTCAAATTTTGGCTTTACCAGCATATAAAAAACCAATCAGCATCTAGTTAGATAGTTTAAACGCCCTCCTTGAATAAGTTCGCTATGGCTCAATATGCGAGCTGATTGCGCCGTCTCGCTTCGCTCGACGTGGCATCTATCGCCGATCGAACCTTGGGTCGTGATCGTGAGGACCCGATCGCGGGCAAAGTGAAGGACGATACGCCGCACCGCTGGCCGGGTCAGGACATACGACGGTTTGCCGGGCACGAGCGGGTATATGCCGATCGAGGCCCAGACGTACCAAGCGGACATCGCTCCCCCATCGTCGTCCATCCCCTCTGCAAAGCCTTGAGGAGAGAAGCTGGCTTGACGGATTGGCCGGGAGTACTTGCGGTGATTCTCATACCAGTGGTCGATCGGCCGGTCACGAAGCCGGGCAACAAGCTCATCCGTACGCGCTGGCTGATCGGTTATCGCAAACAGGAAAGGCGTGTGGATGTCGGGTTCGTTGGTCATGTCGAAAAGGTCGCGATCGAAGAATGCCGACAACTCGGCATCGAAGCGGGCGGGTCCGAGCGCCTGCTGCCGCAACCAGGCAAGTCGGGTATCGATGGATACGTTCGCGTGCGGTGGCCCGGCTCGATGGTTCAGGTCGGGTTGTGCGCTGGTACGGGACGCTGGAGGACGTCCATGACCGCAAGTTGGCGGAACATGCCCTGCGCGAAAGCGAAGAGCGCTTCCGCCTGGCGGCTGAAGCGGCGGGCCTTGGCATCTGGGATTACAACGCATCCGAGGATCGGCGCGAGTGGTCCGACGAGTTCAAGGCCATGCTGGGCTTGCCGGTAGATGCCGCACCGTCCATCGATGCCGTGCTGACTTGCGTCGTGGCTGACGACCGGCCCAAGCTGCTGGCTCTAATCGGCGCAGTTCGTGCGGGGCATAGCGGGCACCGGTTCGAGACGATGGTGAGGACACGGCGCGCCGACACAGGTGCTGAGCGGTGGATGAAGACGGCCGGTTGGCGGATCGAAGCACCATTGGGCAGGTTGCACCGCGTTCTCGTGACAGTCCGCGACGTGACCGAGGAACGGAACGTCGAAGACCGTATCAGATGGACGGCGGATCACGACGGGATGACGCGCCTGCCCAATCGTACGGCGTTCGTAGGTCGGTTGGAGAGCGCCATCACCACGGCCGCAAGAGATGATACGCACGTTGCCTTAGTGTTGTTCGACGTCGATCATCTGAAGGAAACCAAAGACACGATCGGGCACGATGCCGGCGATCAGCTTCTTCAGACGCTCGCCGATCGGCTTACGAACTTCTTCGGCAAGCGCGGTGCCATCGGCAGGCTTGGCGGAGACGAGTTCGCCGCCATCCTGGAACGGACCGACGAGGGCACCCTCGTCGTCGAGGTCCAGGCCGCGCTGGATGCGCTACGTGAGCCCTTCACTTATCAGTGACGCATCGTCGACTGCCAGGCTACGGCGGGCGGATCGGTGTTCCCGCAACACGGCGCCAGTGCCGCAGAACTGCTGAAGACCGCCGACATTGCGCTGTATGCGGGGAAGGAGCGCAACCGCGGTGGGGTTCTGCCCTTCCAAGCGACCATGCGCGCGGACCTTCAGAAGCGGTCCTCTATGATCAGCGTTGCCCGCGACGCCGCTCGCGATCATCGCATAGTGCCATACTATCAGCCGAAGATCTCCCTGCAGGACGGCGTGGTCCGTGGTTTCGAGGCGCTGCTGCGCTGGCGTCACCCGACGCTGGGCGTGCAGGTGCCGGGGACCATTGCGGCTGCATTCGAGGATCTTGAACTGGCCACGGGCATAAGCGAACGCATGCTCGCCCAGATCGTCGACGACATGCGTCGCTGGCTTGATGACGGCGTCGAGTTCGGCCGCATCGCGGTCAATCTTTCGCCCGCAGAGTCCCGTCACGAATCACTCGTATCACGGACCCTAGAACGTCTGCATCTCTCAGGAATAGCGTTCCAGCAACCTGTCCGGCCATGACAGGTTGCTAATGGGGGCATATGCCTAATCAGTGGCGTGAAAATGCGGAATACGTCGGATTTCAATCCGGATGCTGCATAAGTTCGATCGTGTGGCCGTCAGGTCCGCGAGTGTAGACCATGATTGTTCCACTAGGCGCGGTTTGTGGTTCCCCAGTTGGCGTCCATCCATAAGGGGCCATACGATCTAACATTGCGCGTAGATCGGTCACAGCAAAGGTCAGATGAGCCGAACCAGCATCGCAAGGACGCTGTTTCAAGACTACGCGGTCCTGTGGTGAATCGTACTCAAGCAACTCAATCTTATATCCATCAGGGCTCTCCAAGAGGGCATTTCGTAGGTAAGCGCCCGACACACCAACCACCTGCTCCATCGCGTGCCCACCGCCCAATTCCTTACGGTACACGAGTCGAAAGCCAAGGCCTTCGATCCAGAAATCGAGTACGCCATCGATCGACGAGACTGTCAGCCCCGTGTGCTCGGTGCGCAATATGGTGGGGGCTTGGTTGTTCATAGGTTCAGTCCCGTAATAATTAGGCATGGCCGCAAATATGAGCGGGTTTGAAGGTTGCGGCGGATCTGGTCTGCCTAAACCACCAAGACGTGCACTGGGTGCACATGATATCCTGATCTCATGCATAACGAGCGATCTGATCGCCTGCTTCATCATGGGACCCAAGGTCAAACGGCGTCGGCCTTAACCGACGCCCGTCGTACAGGGCGCTGTCCCGTTCATAATGGAAGCATTCATATCGGCAAAACCTGCTTTGCCGGTTTCGTGGGCACTATGTGCACGATTGCAAGATAGCCGTAGCGATCATCCTAGACCGACGCTGCTGCTCTGCTGGATGACCTGCCCCGGAAGAAACGGCAACCGGGTGACCGCCGCCATGATGCCGACTGCCTCCACTACCGACGCTCGCTTCTTACTGCGGCGTTCCCGGGGAGTACTGTTGCCGGCGCCTCGCAGCGAAATCGACGAACGCCGCGTCTCAGGAGCGCGTAGACAGCGCCGTGAGGTTGCGGAGCGCCGCGGGCCCGGCCGCTCGCAGACGCCTCAGCACAGCGCGACGCGCGTGATCCTCCGGCGCGATTGCAGCGGCAACCTTCCCGAAGCCGTCCAGTCGGCTCGCGCGAACCCATTCCGACAGGGACACGTCCTTCATCCAGGCGTGTTGATTCATCAGGTTCACGAAGTTTGTCCGCGGAAAATTGGCCAACTCGTTTGGAAAGGGCACGGGCTGGCACAGCGAATTCTTAGTCGCGTCATCGGAATAGTGCGCTTCGACATAGGCGACCAGCGCGGCGCTGAACGAAGGCTGCGGCACACGCACCAATTGCGGCACGATGAGATCGCCCTGGAAGATCGGCTGCGTCGGACGAGGGGTCACGGCCGACGCGGTGCAGTCGACGTAGATGGCCGCCGCTACCGTCGGAACCCTGCCGCCGTCCAGAATGATCGCGTCACGCTCGATCGCTCGGACCCGCCCCAGGCGCACGACGTCGGAGACGCGACGAAGCGTTCCGATCTCGGCGCGCGAAATGGTCGCATAGTGGAACATCTCTGGCCGAACGCTGGGGTCGACACGAAGAACTACGCCCGCCGCCTCAAGCCGCTCAAACACGTCGTCCACCGACGTGCCGACGGCGAACGCCTCCATCTGCGCGGCCTGCCCCCCGAACACCTCGTCAAAGAATTCGAGACCGGGCTGGGTGCGCGCGCGGTCGAGCAGCCAGCTCTCCCTTGGCTTGACCCACTGGATCGCAGCCGGATGCGCGCCGCTCTCGATCAGCCACACGATCGTGTCCATGGCTGTCTTGCCAGCGCCGAGAACGACGATGCGCTCGAAGCGCGCGTCTTCGCGCCACGCGCGCGTCAGTTCGCCTGGCGGGACTACACGCACGCCGTCGTCGATCGCGAAGGCACGTTGGTGATGGGCCGGGATCGTCGGGCTGCCGTATGTCGCATCGACGGTCTTGCGACGTATCGCGATCCGCGTTTCACGTCCCGACAGCAGTGAGACGACAAGTCCGTCACCACGATAGTCGCTCATCGGCAGCCAGCACAGGCGCCCTGTCGGCAACAACCGGCGGCGCATCACGCCGTCGTAATAGGCGGTGATCTCTGCCCCGGACGCAAGCTCGTACATCCCGGCGTTTACGCCATGTGTATCCTTGCAGCCCGAACCCAGCGGCGTGGAATTGACCCCGTAGAATGCCGAAGGCTGGTGCAGCGCCACGAAGGGATAGGCATCGTTCCAGTGCCCGCCTGGACGCCCCCGCCGATCCACGATCGTGACCCGTGCGCCGGTTTCCTCGACGATGGTGTCGGCGAAGGCCATGCCCGTAGCGCCCGCGCCGATGACGAGATAGTCGGTTTCAATCGTCTCCATGGCTCAAATCCTCACGATCAGGCCATGGGTCGGATCAGCCCTTCCCGTCAGCACGGCCTCCCAAGCCGCCGCGATACCCTCCGCGCCATGAAGATGATCGATCACGAGCCACGGGTTCGCGGCGATGAAAGCGTCCAGCGCGGCTGCAAACCGCTTGTGGAAGCCGCCCTCGCCCCAGGTCATGATGCGCTTGTGCGCGTGGTCGGGCGCAAAGAAGAAGCTGGGTGTCACGCCGGGAGGTGGCGCGGCATCCGCCGGAGCCTCCCGGTGCGTGCTGCCGACACGGATGCTGGCCAAAAGGTCGTCGCCGAGCGCGGCGTGAAGCCGGTACGTGAGCCGAGCGTCGCCGGCAAAGTCCACGTAGACCGCCATGGCGCCGTCGGCACCGAGCGCCTCCGCTTCGGCATAGGGCATCAGCCGGTCGTAACAGCCCGTGTCGACGATCGCCGCGATGTTCGCGGGTGACGAGAGCCCGACCACCTCGACGCCTTGGCGCCGTTTGAGCATCCAAGCGAGGCCAAGTGCGGTCTTGCTCGATGCCGAACTAAGAACGACACGCGTCGCCCCGAACATCGCCATGTCGCCGAGATGGCTGTCGATCAGGAAGGAGGTGACCAGCAGCGGCTGTAGCAGCGCGCGGTGATCGTCATGGTCCGCCTCTTCCGTGGCGAGAGCGTATCTGTTGTAGACTGCGGCCATCGGGACACGGTGCGGGGCGCGATCGACCAGCGCACCGCCGGCAGGCACGAGCCGCGCGACCAGATGGGTTGCCATCGGCAGGAAGCCATAGATCCGCTGGCCAACGGGAATATCATCCCGCGTCGTGCGAACCACTCGGGCGAAGCCCCAAGCGGGCACGACGCCGCGCAAGGGATCGGCCAGGGGGAAAAAGCGCCAATAGCCGAGCCGCTCGCCAACTTGGGCATAGGTCACGTTGTTCGCGGTTATCGACAGGCGCTCCACCGCGAGCAGTGTGTCGCCGTCGCGCAGGGTGGCATCGGTCGAGATCACGATGGGTACCGCGGCTGCGTCGGCACTGTCCTCGCGATTGACCTCGAACGTCCACGCCATGTCCATCTCCTATCACTTACAGTGTAAATATACGTTGTAAGATCGGCTGGTCAACGGTAATCCGATGAGCATGCCTCGTATGCGATCAATCGACGAGATCGAGGCGTTCCGCGCGGATCTCTGCGATGTGGCCGAACCGCTATTCGCCGCCCGCGGCGCGCAGGGGGTTTCGATGCGGCAGATCGCGGACGCGCTCGGCGTGAGTCCGATGACACCTTATCGCTACTTCAATAGCCGCGACGACATCCTTGCCGCTGTCCGCCAACGTGGTTTCGAACGGTTCGCGGCGATGCTTGAGGCGGCGCGCGGAGGGTCGGGCGGCAGCCGCAGGGCACGCGCTCTTGCCGCCGGGCGAGCGTATGTCGACTTCGCAATAGCGAACAAGCACGTCTACCGGCTAATGTTCGACATCGAGCAACCCGATGATGGGGGCGAAGGCCCCCTTGGCGGGGCAGTTGCGCGAGCGCGCAGGACGCTCACGGTCCATGGCGACGACCTTGTCGGTGGCGGAGCCACCGAAGAAGAGGCGCGGGAGGTGGAGGCAGTCGCATGGGCCACCCTTCACGGCGCGGTACTTCTCGAACTCGCCGGCAGACTGCCACCAGGCTCCGCCCGCCGGATCGTGGAGGACCCAAGATCCTGGCCTCGTGTGTAGTCTCTCTGGATCCCACAACCTAGATGCACCGGACGGCGATGCAGATCGCGACCAAGCAGCAAGTTGGTCGCGGCCACCTTTGCCTATTGGTGCGCCTCAATCCAGCGGCGGCCGCGGCGTCAAGCTCAAGCCCGTGGCATCGCGAGCGCTACCGCCGGCCCAGCCGACGGCGATCCCCGTACTGCATAGCGCTCACGTCTCCGTATTATGCCATTTCCGCCAACAGAACACCGCAAACAACCTTTACTATTCTCTGCGGACCCTTCGGTTCCACCAAGGTCGCGACTAGGGCGCTGCCGCCGCTCAAGGCTACATCGACGGCAGCCTCGATGCGGCGTGCAGCGTCCGACAAGCGGACATCACCGTGACGATCTGCCAGCCAATCGAGCATCATGGCTGCGGACAGGATCGTCCCGTACGGATTGGCGACCCCACATCCCGCAATGTCCGGCGCGGAGCCATGCGCCGCCTGGAACAATCCTTGCGCCGCACCGATTTCGGCCGCAGGCGCCATACCCATTCCGCCGATCGTCGCAGCGCCCAGGTCCGAGATGATGTCGCCGAACATGTTCTCCGTCACGATCACGTCGTAGTGACTTGGCCTTCTGACCAGAATCACGGTCATCGCGTCCACCAGGCAGTGTTCGGACTCGATGTCCGGATATTCGAGCGCGATTTCGTCAAAGACCGTGCGGAAGAAGGCGTAGGAGCGAAGGACATTGGCCTTGTAGAAGTCGGCGCTCAGACCCATTAGCGAAGCGGTCAGTTGAGCAAAGCGATGACCGAAGCCGCCAGGAGACCCGGGAACGACCTGTTGATGCTGCCTGCGACGATCCCGCACATGACTTCGTCGAGATCGGCGTCGTTGTCCGTCCGAGCCCATCGTCTGACGAGCAGCCAGGTATCGAGCACCTGGCTGCGCCTCAGCGCCTTAACGCGTAGGAAGCAGTCGAGGGTCGCCTGGTCGAAGAAGACCACCTCGACCATGGCCCTTCCAGCCCTGCCTTGGCCTCTTCGTCCGCGTCGGAACCGTACGAGCCATTGCTCCGCTTTGACTCCTGCGATCTCCACCGCTTCAGCCACGTACCCGTCCCTGTCGGACGAAGGCAGTGGCAGCCTGACGTCCCCCGTCGGGAAACCGATGAATTCCCGGTCGGACGCCGCCGGCCCCAGGTCGGCCTTGGGATCATTGCCGAGCGAATGCCGCGAACGGGAACGCCTGGGGTCACGGCCGCCGCCCGCTCCGGGGGACGCGGTCATGCGCACCGTCCGATCGGCGTGAGGACCTCGGTGCACGTCCCGCGCGACCGCCGAGGACGGATCATGACGGACCGCGCGGCACAGGACCGCTGCTCCCGGTTGTCATTGCATGGTTTCGGATGGCTGCTCGGGTTCATGGTAATTCCTCGTTGTGGACGATCCCGTCTTCGAGCACGAACACCCGGTTCCCGATGCGGCGGTTGGCTCCGTAGAAGCCATGGTGCTGCTTCCACGCGATGACCGCGAAGGCGGCGTTGACTGCATTCAGTTCGCAGATCTGGATGTTGGTCGAATAGACCCCCTCGGGATCGCCGACGACGGGGATCCGGTCGATCATCCCGTCGTCGTCGGGCGTCACCAGCGTCGTGCGCATCGCGCCGATGATCCCCCGTTCGGACGCATGGAGCCCCATGCCCACGTCGACGTAACCGATGCCGCGAGCGGCTAGACGATCCATGATCGGCGGCTTCGCTGCCGCGTCGTCGATGCAGACGAAGGCGAAGTCCAAGACGTCCAGAAGCGGCGACGTCCCGGCGTCGATCCGGACGGCGTGCGGGATGACACCACGGTGGATGCCGCGGTACACGGAGGCGAAGTGATCGACCTTTCGCCTAAGGGCACGCAGATCGTCGATGGTGGCCGCCCCGGGCGCGCGGAAGGCGGAGTGCTGCTCGAAGAGGTCGTCGTCGAAGAGATGGATCGCGCGGACGCAGCATTTGCTCAGGAGGTCGAGGACGTATGAGCCGGTACCACCGAGCCCGATGATGCCGACGGTCTGCCCGCGAATCCTGTCGTTGAACGACGTCAGCGCCGCACGCGGCGTAGCCGTATCGAGATAGGCGAAATCGCCGGCCCGCACGTCGATGGCAATCGGACGCGCTCGGATGCGTGCGGTCGCGAGGGGATCGATCGCGGCGGCGGGCCCGCCGAGAAGCGCGATGTACGTGGCGACGAATTCGTGATGATCATGGAACTCACGCCCATTGGGCTTGGTGCAGAGCATTCTCGCGAACCCCCTTCCAGACAGCATCTCCCGAGACGGCGCGTTGACGGCGACGCCCCGCAGCGTCGTTCCATCCGTTTCGCACGGTGCGTCGCCGATCCACCATGCCGTATGGACGCGCGGCGCCACGATGCGATCGCCGGCCATCGAGACGGGAACGAGCAGCTCTCCCCTTCCCACGGAGCCGGTCGGTTTCAGGTAGGGAACATGCGAGACGACCAGCATGCCGTCGACGAGGGCTACGGCGTAGCCCTCGTCGATCAGCCTGCGGACGTCCGAC
>Ga0308164_10002148_pt1 | contig 20420 bp, 15 predicted proteins | sample PhyTR2_FD_201031 | JGI IMG/M metagenome (GOLD analysis project Ga0308164, IMG submission 201031) | Phyllosphere microbial communities from UC Gill Tract Community Farm, Albany, California, United States - DLSLT.R2 | ecosystem: Host-associated > Plants > Phyllosphere > Unclassified | place: USA... | reverse complement strand
GGGTTGGCGTTCTACCGTGGCTTGGAGCCAAGGAAGAAGGTGTTCTCGGTGGCGATCATCTGCATTATCGGACTGATGACATCGACGTCCACGGCCCTGCTTGCGTTTCGCTCCAAGGTTGTAGTGCAAGATGACACGGTCACCTTCTACGCTGGGCGCTGGAAGGCTCAGCTTCCGGTGGCCGCACTGAGGGACGCAAGCGCAACCAATCAGATTGGCGCTTCGCTGCGCAAACGCACCAACGGCTTCAGCTCTGGCAAAGTGAGCGCCGGGTGGTTCCAGGACCCAACCGGCCGAAAGATCTTCGCGCTGTCTTCTGGAAATGGGCGGATCATCTCGCGGACATCCGGAGAATTCAGCCTAGTCCTGGATCAGGCTACATTCGATGAGCTGAAGAACTGCATCGCTGATTCAACCAACCGGTAGGTACCTTGCTCTGCAGGTGCTGCACCAAGAAAGCTGAAAAGACCCTCTCGGACCGTGTTGTCCACGCCGTGCTGTTTGAAGGCATTGCCCTGTGCCTGTGCGCACCGGTGATGTCGTACGTGCTGGGCAAGTCGCTGTTCGACACCGGCGTGCTCACCATCGCCCTGGCCACCTGCGCCATGCTGTGGAACATGCTCTACAACGCGATGTTCGAGCGCGTGGAAAAGAAGTTCGGGTTCAAGCGGACCGTGCCGGTGCGCATCGGGCATGCGGTGGGCTTTGAAGGCGGGCTGGTGCTGGTGGTGGTGCTGCTGGCCGCGTGGTGGCTGTCCATTTCCTACTGGGATGCGTTCCTGTTGGAGATGGGGCTAATCGCGTTCTTCCTGCCTTACACGTATGTGTACAACCTGGTGTATGACAAGGTCCGGGATCGGTTGGTGCGGCGGGGGGAGAGTGGGCGGGTTAGTGAGGCCTGATAGGATCCTTGTCGTGGGCACTCGTGGCACACACTAGGATGACGAGCTCCTGACTAGTGCTTTTCGTCTGGACGGAAACAGCTCGCCAATCGTGTCGCCGTGATGTTGCTGGATGAAACTCTCTGCCGAGCGAAGTGCGTCGCTCGGCCCAATGCAATAGACGGCGAGGCCAGAGTGGCGTGGCGACAGCGTTTAACGTTCCTGATGAAACCAGAGGATTTGGGCTCTTCCGGGGTCGCGTCCATGGGTGGATCACGGCAACGCAACCGACAGCTTCGTCGGCACCTGTAGCAGAGTGCCCAACGGCTGTGATATGAGTTCCACACCCTTCGAGTGGGTGCTTTCAGGGATTTGAAAGATGACGTGGTTAAGTAGAACTACGCGGCGCGTGCCCGCCTGTGATGGAGCGCTCAGGGGCAAGATGCTCTGGCCGAGTTCCTTGCCTGCCTGGCTCTGTTGCGTCGCGCTGATCGGAATTTTGGTCTCGTCTGCAAGCGGCCAGACCGTCACGTACATCCATACCGATGCATTGGGTTCGGTGGTGGCCGAGTCCGACGCCAATGGCAATGTGATCAAACGATATGACTACGAGCCCTATGGGGAAGTCGTGGCAGGAGAAATCACAGATGGACCAGGCTATAGCGGACATGTGAGCGACGCAGCCACCGGGCTGAGCTACATGCAGCAGCGCTACATGGATCCGCAGTTGGGCGTGTTTCTGAGCGTTGATCCTGTAACAGCCTACGAGCAGCCGATTAATCAGTTCAGTCGGTATCGGTATGCGAATAGCAACCCGTACCGATTTACTGATACTGACGGTCGTCAAGCAGCAGAACGTTTCGTAGAGCAGCATCGCAATGACATGCAGGCTGGCAACGGAGCAGTCTACGAGCCGCTCCAACCATACGCTGTGGCCGCTACAGGGGTAATGCTTGCTCCTGTAGCGGTGGAAATTGGTCTAGCCGCAATGGCTAACCCTGGTGCAATGGCCGCGGCCACCAACATCGCTGCGGAGATGGCTGGGGTGACCGGAACCCTTGGTGCCGCTGGCCTTGCCGCCAAGGAGGTAGGGCCACTGTTGCAAGCTGCTGGTAAGCCGTTCAACGCAAGCGGCCTTTCTGTGGCTGCGCGAAAACTCGAACAGCACGCCACTCGTCCAGGCGGAACCTTCACAGCTCCGACAGGAAGCGTGGCACAGAAGAATGAAACCGCTAGCCGCGTTGTAGAAGGGCTCCTGAAGAGTCCAGATACCGTCAAAAGCTCCCTGAGTGGCGGAGGGGTCGAGTACAGAAGCGCGAGCGGTCAAGGAGTGCGGTTCGAAGCCGATGGAGCATTTAACACGTTTTTGGATCCCAAGAAAAAGTAGGTGGAACATGACAAGGTTTTCAATTGATTACGTGAGTCCGATGGACTTTGAATCGCTCGCCGCTGAAATATCATTTGATTCACAGCTTTTATGTCGCATTGATCAGGAGCGAGTTGATGGAGTACTTGAGATCGAGTTCTTTCATCTGACAAGAGCTATTGAGCCCGACGTAAAGATGAAGTTCTCTCTGCCAGAGTTCCTCAAAGTCATTGAGGAAACTTGCTCGGACCTGCGTGCGACTCCTTCCTAGATTTACTCTTCATCCCGGCGGGGCGGGAAGGCATCGTAGTCCTTCAGCTGGCCGCGTGGTGGCTGTCCCTTTCCTACTTGGATGCGTTCCTGTTGGAGATGGGGCTGATCGCGTTCTTCCTGCCTTACACGTATGTGTACAACCTTGTGTATGACAAGGTGCGGGAGCGGTTGGTGCGGCGGAGTCAGGCTGGGCGGGTTAGCGAGGCCTGATGATGGGAGCGCGCGCGTCAACGGGTCGCGCGCTCCTGATCTTTCGTCGCGTACGGGCAACCTTTCATCGCCGATGACTCTACGATCGAACTCACATGCATTGGCTCCGACTGAGATACGAGGTTAGGCGTCCCGCTGGCGACTTGTTTGACCTTGTACCTCTTCAACGTCCTGCCTAGTACGGCGCCGTAAAGAGCGTAGTCGGCTGCTAGAACAAGAAACAAAGGCGCCTTTTACGTCATCAGCGTCTTGTGCATCACTTAGTAGGTGTGAGAGGTTCACTTCGTCCAAGGCCACTTGAAGAACAGCGGCGAGTTGACCGACGTGAGCCAGGAGGCCGGAGCCCATGCCATGCACCATCCCCGTCTCGCTGTTCGACCGCAGCATGCTCCTCCAGGAGTTGGCCCCTGCCGCTGCCCTCTTTGCCTGCGCTGTAGGGTTGGCGTTCTACCGTGGCTTGGAGCCAAGGAAGAAGATGTTCTCGGTGGCGGTCATCTGCATTATCGGACTGATGACATCAACCTCCACGGCCATGCTTGCGTTTCGCTCCAAGGTTGTAGTGCAAGATGACACAGTCACCTTCTACGCTGGGCGCTGGAAGGCCCAGCTCCCGGTGGCCGCACTGGGGGACGCGAGCGCGACCAATCAGATTGGCGCCTCGCTGCGCAAACGCACCAACGGCGTCAGCTCTGGCAAAGTGAGCGCCGGGTGGTTCCAGGACTCAACCGGTCGAAAGATCTTCGCGCTGTCTTCTGGAAATGGACGGATCATCTCGCGGACGTCCGGAGAGTTCAGCCTAGTCCTGGATCAGGCCACATTCGATGAGCTGAAGCACTGCATCGCTGACTCAGCCAACCGGTAGGTACTTTGCTCTGCAAGTGCTGCACCATGAAAGCTGAAAAGACCCTCTGGGACCGGGCTGTCCACGCCGTGCTGTTTGAAGGGATTGCCCTGTGCCTGTGCGCACCGGTGATGTCGTACGTGCTGGGCAAGTCGCTGTTCGACACCGGCGTGCTGACCATCGCCCTGGCCACCTGCGCCATGCTGTGGAACATGCTTTACAACGCAATGTTCGAGCGCGTGGAAAAGAAGTTCGGGTTCAAGCGGACCGTGCCGGTGCGCATCGGGCATGCGGTGGGCTTTGAAGGCGGGCTGGTGCTGGTGGTGGTGCTGCTGGCCGCGTGGCGGCTGTCCATCTCCTACTGGGATGCGTTCCTGTTGGAGATGGGGCTGATCGCGTTCTTCCTGCCTTACACGTATGTGTACAACCTGGCGTATGACATTGTAGGGGAGCGGTTGGTGCGGCGGGGGGAGGGTGAACGGGTGAGTGGGCTTAACTGGTTGTCAAAGGTGTGGGACATGACCCCGCTCTGCGCTGTTGCACCCTCGTTGATGCTAGCTTTCTGACAGAAGAAAACCCTTTCAGTTCCTCAACGTGAGAGATAGCTGTACATCGAGAGCAGCTGTTCCACCCATGAATCGCGAATTTCCTGTCCTGTCGAGTTTGGGCATCTAATGGTCAGCCCAATAGGCAAATCTCCGCCTCCTCAAACCACCCTGTGGTTTTGATTGCTTCGGCTGCGGCAGCGCTATCGCGCGCCCATAGCACCAGTGCGAGGCTTTCCTCGGCTCTGCTGCAGGTCACGTACAGCAGTCGCAAGGTGCGGTCGACAGTGGTTTCATTGCCCACCGCAACGTTGTCATTGTCCCCTTTTGAGAGCGGTGCAGCCCCGAACACCTTGTCGTATGAGAACAGGAAACCCCGAGCTTCATGGTCGTCCATAACGACCATCACGTGCTGAAACTCCGAGCCCTTGACAACTTGGTGCGTTGCGAGCTCGGCGTCCCCGTTCAAGTAATCTCGGTAGCGGGCCATCTGCGACCACGGCGTCTGGAGGAGATGAGTCCAGCCCCGCTTCAGTCGGTCACTCCTCTCCTCCTTGCTCACCACCTTTGGTGGATCAGGAGGCGGAGAGTCGTCGGCGAAGGCCGCAATAAGGCGGTCGTCGGCATCAAAAACATCGGCGCTCAACAGAGGATTCAAAGCTTCTCGAACCGTGGCGCCAGGGCTTCGAATCACATCACCGAAGGCCATCACAGCGCCATGCAATTTCTCGAGTTGCGTCCGCCGATCTTCGACGCCCTCAGGGACATGTACAAGCGCCTTGGACGCTCGTAGTACGTCCATCGCCGAGAACTCGTCAAAACCACTGCCCGGCTCGAAGCAAGACGCCAGGTCAAGGATCGACCCAAGCAAAGGACGCACCATGGCAGGACCGGTATGCTCACCGTTGCTCTTCGGAGCAGCAGCATCTTCGTCCAATAGGTCCATGGCGAAGTACGCATCAAAGAAGTTTCCGCGTTTCGCCGCCAGTTTGTGTTCAAGTGCAAAAGTCTTGTACTTCCGGGTTTCATCCACCCACGCATCTACCCCTGTCACTTTTGCCATAGCCGCAGCGCATTGACGTTCACGCTCAACCTTTTCAGCGGTAGTCAACGAGGCATCGCCTATGAAAATTCGAACAGTTCCAGCCGACTTCTCCTCTCGCGAGTGCTGAGCAAAACCCGACTTGGGCTGCGTGCGACCAGCGATGTCGGCGTCCCAAATCGCGTTGATGAGATCGACAACCCGCTTCTGACTTCGATGATTCATCTTCAGAGCTGGGAACGCCCAGTCGGCCGGCACATGCGCGGGCAAATCACGGTGGCCGTCCGGATAGATGCGCTGACGATGGTCCCCAAGCAGCCCCAGGGTGAACTTGCCCGGCCGCGCAGCCTCCAATTCTAGAAGTGCATCTAGGATGCCCCTCATGGTGTCCTGCGACTCGTCTATCAGCACCAATGGGTGACGCTCTTCCAGAATGCGCTGAAGAGTGGGCCTGCGGCTGATGAGCCAAGCGGCAGCGGCGAGAACCGTCGCATGCGCTAGAGCACCGCTACCGTACGTGTTGCGGTCAGGATGGTAGAGAAATTTCTCAACGACGCGTATTTCTTCGAGTTCAGCCGCAATTTCGGCGTACTTTCTCCGGTCTGTATCGGTTTCTCCATTCTTCTTGTCTAAGGCGGCTTGTTTAGCTGCCGCCAATTCCTCATCTTTGAGTGCAATCAGTGCATCTCGAATATCTGCATCAAATCCCTGGATAAGCTCCCAGCAGAACGCGTGGATTGTCGAGACAACTGCCAGGTCATTCCTGCCCAGTCGCCCGGTAATGACGTTGGTTGCATTTTTTGTGTAAGTGATGACCCGCACCGCTTGACCTTGGCTGTGAAGACGCTTGGCATACTTGCCCCCAGCCTCGTGTTTGACTACGCCAGTAATTCTTCGAAGCACCTCAACGAGTGTCCGCGTTTTCCCTGAACCAGCACCCGCAAAGAGGAAGAAGCTACGCGGGAGCACGCCAGTGACGTACTCGCAAATTTCCTCCACTACGTGGGCATCGCGATCATTACCTTCGGCCTGACCTTGCACGCTCATGGGGTTTCACCTGCGGTGACCTTAAGCTCAGCGCTTAACCAGGTAAGTGCGTCCTTGATGTATTCCGGGCAATCCAATTCAGCGCCAGCGTTTAGCCTTTCAAAAATCGTGGCGGCGAAGTCCCCTTTACTGAAGCTCCCGCGCATCAGTTTGTGGAGCGCCGCCACAAGCTCCACATGATCAGGATGGTCGGCCACGAGAGTAACCACTCTTCCAAGCGCACCCCGATGCCGTATTTTATCCCCGTCCTCATCAACCTCCTCATCAAGCTTCTTGAACCAAGCGATATTCGATAGCACAAGCGCATCCTCAAACGAGCTTGGCCACTGAGCGCTAGCCGCAGCGACCGGCAGTTGCCAAGCGAATCGAACTTTCACGCCAGCCGGTGATACCCACTCAAGCTCTGCTGCCGAGGGCTTTCCATACCCTTCGAACTTGGCCAGCTTTGGATGCCAAGAAGTCAACGTATCATTGCCGCACTCCAGATCAGCCTGCCCCGCAATGTGCACAGCGGACCGCACCTTCTTCCCGCCTGCCGTCGTGATTGGAACAACGGGATCTAGATCAGTGATGACCGCGGCTGGTATGCCAAGGCGTTCGATGAGAGGCCTGAGACGGTGTGCGTGACTCCCTCCAATGTCGATGAAGGACACGTACTTCTTGGCGAGCTTCGGGAAATCTCTCTCAATGAAGAGGGGTATTAGCATTCGCTCAGCAGTTCCCTCCACAAAAACGGCAGCATCGGCGAACAACAAATCGGTGTGCTGCACTTGAAAATAGCGCTCGGCAAAGGTGCGGGTCTCAACATCGTCACCGAAGGCATCTCCGAGATTCACGACTTCGGTACTTGGCTTCGCCCCCTCAAGTTTACCCGCCAACCTCTTCACATACCGAAGCCGAGTGAAGCTGTCACCGTGCGCCAAGTGGCTGGAGTGCGTGCTGATTAACAGCTGACTGCGCAAATTTGAATGGATTGCTTCCTTGGGCCGGATGAGCCCAAGCGCATTGGATGAGAAGTTTCTTTGCACCTGCACATGTAGGTGCGCTTCAGGCTCTTCGACCAACACGAGATGCACCGCGGCTGGTGCTCCCTGCGGCGGATTCAGTCGTGCAGCTCTGAATGAGACGAACATAAAGCTCAAGGACTGGAGGTTCTGATAGCCAAGACCAATGGAATGCTCTGGTAGGGACTCATCGATAGCTGTCTTGTCGATGCGATACTGGACTGCTGTGCTATGAGCCAGAAGGTCGGCCGTCTGAATTCGGGTCCGAAAGTGGAACTGCTGAGGGTCGTGCAGGCCGGGGTAGCCCAGCACCTCAACGTCCTCCATCGCCGGCTTGAGTGCTTTGTAGATCAAATCGTCAAGATCGGCCTGAGCTTTCGCGATAGCGGTCACGAGAGCCTCACCTTGCGCTGGCGCGCTGGTGGAGACATTCAGATGCTGCCGGGCGAACTTGAGTAATTGACTGGAGAACATGCCCGGCCGCGAGTTGGGTGACTCCGTCCGAGCTTCGTCTTCTTCAGATCCGAGCCCCCGTTGGGCTGAAACGAAGTCGACGCGAACCAACTTACGCAGGTGACTCAGGTCAACCGAAGAGGCGTTAGGTGGCAGACTCTGCGGGAGCGCGGCAGCCGCAGGTGCCAATGGTCCCTTTTGGGGATCAAGGCGATACGAAGCGATGCGGCGAAGGTCTGATGGGTTTCTGAGCCAGTAGTCGATGATGTCGACCGGCCAAGCATGTCCCTCCTGGGGAAGGGCTTTCACCGGGAATCGGGCCTCACGATAGGCCCACGCCAACTTTCTCAGATCGTCGGTGTTGGAAACTGGTTCAAGCCGAACCCGTAAGCCAACGGGTCCGCCGTCCCACTTCAGCGAGGTGATGTATGGCGCTACGTAGCTGTAGGCACCCTCTTTCGCGTCGAACCACAAGTCGGCGAACGGCATGCACTCCAGCAGGGTCCGTAGCTGAACTTCCCACTGTTCGGCGTCCTTCGTGTCGGTAGTTGGATCTTCAGCGAGGCCTTCCCAAGCCTTGCTCAGCGCTCGTAATTTGGCCCACTGGGAGAGGCTTAGATCATACGGACGGAAGCCGGGAGAGTCCCCGAGAAAGTTTCTTAGCACGGTCAGAAGGGACGTCTTGCCGCTATTGTTCGCACCAACCAGGATCGTAGTCCCTTCATCAAGATCAAGCCGTGTGCATGCAAGGCGTCGGAAGTTGCAGACCTCGACACAGGCGAGGCGGATCGGGGAGGACATATTGGACGCTACCTCAACTGGTTGTTCCGGGGCTGACCCAGAAAATTTTTGTTGCAGCGCCCGCGGACGCCGATTTGATGCTGTAAGAGATCATGAAACAGGCGCCTCGGAACGAGGCGCGGCGTCGGCATAATGAACTCGAGCTAGCCGTGCAGGCGTCAGCTCTTGGCCAACGGCTGACATTTGAGAAGCCGCCCCTACACCTGCACAAGACCGCCCGCCTTGTATGCGTCGTCAGGTTACTGGCGTTTGATCCGCAGTTTGCGCATGACTATCAAGGGCAGCTCTCTTAGCTAGGCCCTTCGCATGCTTGGACAGTGCCTTTCGTATGCGCTGCTGGGCATCCTTGACCTTCTCCCCATCAAGCACCTCCCGCTTGAGTATCTCGTTGTTGAGCAACTCAACGATCGCCTCGAGCTCGATCTTCAGCTCAGGAAACAGGCGACGCAGCTCACGACGCACCACTGATACGACCGGCTCACCCAGAATGACCTGCGCCACAGTGAACTTGTTGAGTACAGAGATGTGCTGGTGGTAGAGACCCATGGCATCGGAGGTGATGCCTTCTCTACAGAGAAGGAACAGACGTCGCTGGTCCTCTTCATTTTTCAGATTGATGTCTGCAATGCAGAATGAAGAGACAAGCTCATACTCGATTGGCTGTCCGAACTTGATTCGGTACAGGCGCCACTCCAACGCATTCGTGAGTACGATCCACTCAATACCCTCGTGAGCGCCATAGTTGATGGCCTGCCGAAGGTGTGTCTCGTTGAGGGCTATCGCAGCAGCCTTCACCTCGATCAGCACACGAATCTTACCGTCTATCTTCACCGCAAGGTCGCAGAACGTGCCACGAATCTGCTGCTCGCTAGTCAGTTCATCGTATTTGTCATAGCCGAACACCTCGGCGAGCATATCTTTGACCAAGGTCACCGTGTCGGCCTCCGACACATCCCTAGTCTTGTGGGATATCGCAACAGCGACCAGAGATTTCACAGTAGCCGGCCAGCGATCCATCACCTTCTTTGGAATCTTCAACATAGCCCCCCCCTTTCCTTGGCAGTTTCCGCATATTGGCGGCTTGGCGAGCTTCCCGCAACGGGCCCTGTGAAAAACAGACCGGTCCATTGGTCGAAACGTGAAGTCTACTTTGGTCGCGTTACTGCCTCCCCAGCAGCCACGGCGGACTTCAGATATGCCAATCAGTGGCGGTGGGCGCTATTTCTCCTTGGCAGCGGCGCGAAATATCGGGATTTTGGATAACCTAACCTGCGCAGTACGGTTGCTCCGCAAAGGAGAACCCTCATGTCTATCAAGAGCTTCGACTTAGCTGTCCTGTCAGCTACCCGAGCGGTATGCGCCTGCACCTGCGACAACACCGAGATCCCAGCCACCGTCTTGTGGCTGGCACCCGGTCAGTGGCCAGCGCGCATCAAGGCCGCTTCGGTGCGCGGTACTGTCCCGGCTACCACCAATTCGCGCACACGCCGCCCCACCATCACCCCCACCTCTCCAAATCCCCAAGTCCAGTTCACCGCATCGTTCGCACCAGCTGCGACCCCCTGCGAGCTTCATCCCACTTCCGCACATCCACCGCACTCCACTTCGCATCATCGCGAATGCTGCCCGCCTGTTCGGTTGACCCTCCGCATACCCGAACGCATGGTGCACGCATGAACACACTCACGCGCATTGCCCTGCTCGGCGACGTGGCCAGCATCCGCCAGGGCCACCCCTTTCGCGGTGCCATTGCCGCCGTGCCGGAGGGCCCGGTGCAGGTCATTCAACTCAAGAATCTTGCCCTGGATGGGCTGCAGGAACGCGACCACCTGTTGCGCACCGCGCTGCGTGCGCGCAAGCCGCCGGACTGGGTGCAGGATCAGGATGTTCTGATCGCCGGGCGCGGCAATCACCCGCTGGCGATGCTGCTGCACAACCCGCCAGAATCCACGGTGTGCAGCCCGCACCTGTATGTGCTGCGGGTGTGCACGCCCGATCTGCTGCCGGCCTTCCTGGCCTGGCAGTTGAACCAGCGCGCGGCACAGGCGTACCTGCGCCAGCAGGCGGCCGGGTCACGCCAGCAGAGCCTTCGCAAAACAGCGGTGGCGCAGTTGCCGGTGCATGTACCGCCGGTGGCGCAGCAGCGGCGCATTGTGGGCATTGCCAGTGCGGCGCAGGCCGAACAGCGCTGCCTGGAAGCGCTGATCCACATTCGCCAACAGGAGATTGCCGTGGTGGCCGAGCAGGTGTTGCAAGGGAGTGGCGCATGAAGATGATGGCGGGCCTGCCCGGTACACACGCCACGCACGCCGCGCTCAACGCCGCGCGCGAACCCCTCAACGACGCCGCCGATACCAACGCGGCCACTTACCTGCTGTTGGCGCTGTTGCTGCTCAAGATTGCCAGCGACACCGACGCCGCTGCGCAGGACCCGGACCAAACCTACGGCGCACCGCTGCACTGGCCGCCCACCGCGCCCGGGGCACAGCTGCTGGTGGTGCCACCCGAGGCGCGCTTTGAGCTGCTGTTCCGCCAGCGTTTCGCCCCTGGCAATGACCGCCGCATCACCACCGCACTGCAGCAGCTCACCCAGGCCAACCGCGCCACGCTTGCCGAGGTGTTCGATGTGCTGCGCCTGCACGATGGCTGGCCGCGCGATGCCGAGCACCGCGATGTGGCGCTCTCCCGCGTGCTGGGCCGCATGACAGTGCCGGCGCTGGACTTCCGGCCCCTGCGCGGCACCTACCGGGCCGACATCGGGCAGGCGGTGGACCGGCTGCTGGAGCGCAGCCAGCCCCGCCGCAGCCCCGCGCCCGTGGCCCACGTGCCCGACCCGCTGGGCTGGCTGATGGCCGGGCTGATGGACCCGCGCGAAGACGAAACCATCTGCGATGTGGCCTGCCACCACGGCAGCCTGCTGCTGGCGGCCAGCCGCTGGGCGCGTACCACCCACGGCGCACGCCGGCATCAGTTGCTGGGCCAGGAAGAGAGCGACACCGCCTGGGCGTGTGCTCGCCTGCGCCTGTTGTTGCATGGCGAAGACAACCACGCGGTGCATGCGGGCACGCCGCTGCTGCACGACACCCTGGTGGATGCCACCGGGGAGCTGCGGCGGTTCCACGTGCAGCTCACGCGCCCGCCGTTTGCGCTGGCGTGGTCGCCCGAGCGCGGCATCCGCGATACGTACCAGCGTTTTGTGCATGGCATGCCGCCGCGCCAGTGGGGCCATCTGGCGCTGTTGCAGCACATGGTGAGAACGATGGACCGGCATACCGGGCGCATTGCGATGGTGGTGCCGCACGGGGTGCTGTTCCGCGATGGCGAGGAAGCGTTGATTCGCCGCAGCCTGCTGGACGCCAACCTGATTGAGGCCGTGGTCGGCCTGCCCGACCGGCTGTTTGCAGGCAGCCCGGTGGCGACCGCGCTGCTGGTGCTGCGCGCGATGCGCGACGACGAGAACGTGCTGTTTGTGGACGCGCGCCAGCTGCAGCCGGCCACGAAGCGTGGCCCCCGGCTGGACCAGGCCGCCGCCGAGCAGGTGCTGGCGCTGTGCCGCCGCCGCGAGGATGTGGCCGGCGTGGCCTGCCTGGCGTCACCGCAGATGCTGGCCCTGCAGGGCAGTAACCTGAGCATTGCGCGCTATGTGCAGCCGGGCGAACACACCCAGGTGCCCACGCTGGAGGCGCTGCGTGGGCAGCGTGCGCGGTTGCGTTCGCGCTTGGGCGCGTTGGAGCAGGCACTGGACGGTGATCTGGCGGAGCTGGAAGAGCGGCCAGCCAAAGCGGGCTGACGCTGCGGCGCGTGCCGGGTTGATTGGCGCCCGCTATGTGCATGCGTCGGTGCATTGAAACTGTTCACTGCACCGTGCAGCGGATGTGCAGGAAACGGAATGGTGCACACGGTGTGGCCCTTAACGGCTGCGCCAGACTGCGGGCATGCGCTATCGAACCTTCCGTTTCGCCACGCCGCCGCTGTGCCGTTTCCCGCTGCAAGGCGCGCTGTCATGAGCCGCGCACCGGTGCGCGGGGTGGTAACCCGCTCCACCTTGGGCTGGTTGCAGCGCCTGGGCTGGCAGTACCTGGCGCCGAACCGGCGTTGTTCCCTGCGCGGCGATGACGGCAGCATGCTGCTGGACGGTCGCTTGCGGCAGTACCTGCAGCAGCTGCGCTTTGAGGCGCACGGGGAGAAGTGGCCGTTGGATGCGGACGGCATTGCGCAGGTGCTGGCCGCCGTAACCCAAGGGCCGCTGCGGCGCGGCTCACAGGCAGGCAACGACGCCCTGCTGGTCGCGTTGCGCAATGGGGTATGCGTAGCGCAGCGGCTGCCAGATGGCCGCACAGTGCGGGCCACGGTGCCGCTGGTGGATTGGGCCGAGCCGCTGAACAACCAATGGGATATCGCCAGCGCGCGTGACGAGGGCCAGCCGCTGCTGGATGCGGCGCCACGCATCGATGTGCTGGTCGGCTACGTCAACGGCCTGCCCTTGCTGCGGCTGCTCTGCGTGGAGCGCGATGGGCAGGCGCGCTGGGGCCGGGATGCGGCGGCCATTGCCTTGCATGCCCGGCAGGTACGCGCCCGCGGCAATGCGTGCAGCCCGCCAATGCTGCTGGCGCTGGACCGGCGCGGTGGGCGCTATGCGTGCAGCGGCGCACCCGCTGGTGGCTGGGTGCGGTGGCGCGAGCACGGCTGGACCGCGGACGCCGTGCAGCAGCTGCGCGATACCGTGCCGATGCCGCGAACCGGTGCCACAGAGGCCAACGGCCGGTGGCTGCGCGCGGTGCACGCGCCGTTGCTGGCCGGCGTGGCGGCGCCGGCGCGGGTGTTGGCGCTGCTGCGGGGTTTCATGCACACCGGTGCAGACGGCCAGCCGCGTATTGCACGGGCAGCGCAGTTCTTCGCGGTGCAGGCCGGGCTGGCGCAGTTGCGGCGCATCGACGCGCAGGGCTGCCGGGGGCGTGGGCACCTGCGGCTGGCTGCGGGCGCCGGCATGGCGCTTACGTGGCACTGGTTGATGCAGCACGTGCAGCGCGACCCGTGGTTGCGCCACTGCCGGGTGTTGGTGGTGCAGCAGCGCCCTGCCGTTGCGCCCCAGGCGGGCAGGCGGGGCGAACTACCGGTGTCGCCCGGGCGGCGGCTGGCAGCCTTCATGGCCGACGGACGCGGCTGCACCCTGCAGACCACGCCGGGCACGCTGCAGGCCTGGCTGCGCCGCCGCGATGCCGGGCATGACGGTGACGACCTGATTCTGCTGGTAGACGCCCACCTGCAGGCCGGCCAGCCGGCGTGGGTGGAACGCGCGCGTGAGCGACTGCCGCGTGCGGGGTGGCTGTGGCTGGGCAACGGCCCGCTGCCGGAAGCGGTGCCGAGCGTAGCGAGCGACCCGCTACTGTTTGCGTGCAGCAATGCCGACGCCATCGCCGATGGCCTGTTGGCGCCGGTGTACCACCATGCGCTGCAGCCCACCCCACCGCGGCGGCAGAAAGCCAAGCGCGGGGCCACGCGTCTGGTTGAGCCCGCCGCGCCGCCGAGCGTGCGCTGGGCGTCCACCATCGCCCAGCACCTGCGCGATACCTTGCAGCACACCGAACGCAACCTGCGCGCGGTGCTGCTGGTACACGATGCCGACACGATGCGCCGCTACCAGCGTGCCTTTGCCAAGGACGGCGCGGTATCCAGCACGATGGTCGGCCCCGGTTGTGGGCGGGCCGGCGCGGCGCAGCAGCAGGCGCAACTGCTGATTGCCAGCGACCCGCACGCCCTGCCCTATCTGGATGCGCGGCTGGCGCTGGCCTACCTGGACACGGCAGTGGACAGCGCAGGGTTGGCGCGGGTGTTGGCCCTGCTCAACCGCCCGCACCCGCACAAGCACTGCGCGTGGCTGGTGCATCTGCCGGGTGTGCCAGCGCCTTGGCAACACGGCGAGGCAGATGGATGGGCCCCGCTGCCGTTGCAACAGGTGCAGGCCGGGCTATCGCGCCAGCACCGCCGCCTGCGGGCGTTGCTGCCACCCATCGGTAGCACGGATTTCCACGCCTGCCGCGCGCACGTGGGGCCGCGATGGGGCGTGGACGCGCACGGTCAGGAACGCGACCTGCACCGCCTGCGCCGGCGTTGCCTGCACCAGCGTGTGACGGGCTTCGGCCAGCAGTTGCAGGCCGCGATGCTTGCGCTGCCCGGCGAGGGCAGTGGAGCCGAAGGGGATACACCGCAGCAGCGTTACCGGTATGACCTGCATTTCTGTTCGCTGCTACGCGATGCTGTGGCTGCAGAGGCGTGCGAGGCGCATTTGAGTGCGGACGAAGATGTGCGCATTCGCCATTGGGCGCGCGAACGGGCACCGGAGGTACGTGACGCGGGGTGGGACTACCTTGGCGCAGTGGACACACTGCCGGCCAACCCACGCCAGGAGGCGGATGCGTTGCACAGCCTGCTGCGCCATCAACTGGAAACCAGCACGATCGGGGCCGCCGCACGGCTGCAACTGCAACGCCAGCTGCGGGGGTCGTTGGCCACGCCGCGTACGCCTGCCGAGCGGTTGCAGTGCCTGCAGGCGCTGCAGGCATTGCAGGTGCTGCGGCTGCGGGCGCTGGAACTTCCCGCTGCCGGCAGCGCGACGCGGGTGCAACTGGCCTGCCGTGGGGTGCTGGTCCGCATCTTGGGTGCGCCGAAAAACACCGCGCAGCGGCAGCTGCATCATGCAGTGGCCGAACAGCTGCTCAGCGCCATCGGCGCAGCGCACGCGGCACAGCCACGCGCGCCGCACCTGGCGCTGGCCGACCTTCAACGGCGGCTGGCCCCGGCGCTGGCAGCGGTGCTGTCGCCCGCGCACTGCGAGGCAGTGTTGGCGCAGCTGCCAACGCTGCTGGCCGACACCACACCTGCCCCCACGTAGAGCGGGGCTCTGCCCCGCTGTCGTTGATCCAAAGCAGCCGGGCAGAGCCCGGCTCTACGGGCATCCCCACCAACCTCGTAGAGCGGGGCTCTGCCCCGCTGCCATGGACCCCGAGCAGCCGGGCAGAGCCCGGCTCTACGCGGCGTGCCCATCAACATTGTGGCGCGGGGCAGCCCATCAACGCTCGTAGAGCGGGGCTCTGCCCCGCTGCCGTTGATCCCAACGCAGCCGGCCAGCGCCCTTCGTTACGGCATAACCGGCGGCACGTAAGTCAGCGTCATGCCCAGCAGCCACAACAACCCCAATACCAGCGGGATGTGCACCAGCAGCTGGATGAAGGTGAAGCCCACAATGTCACGCGCCTTCAGGCCCAGTACGCCCAGCAGCGGCAGCATCCAGAACGGGTTGATCAGGTTGGGCAGTGCCTCGGCGGCGTTGTACACCTGCACGGCCCAGCCCAGGTGGGCCTTGAGTTCGTTGGCAGCCTGCATCACATACGGCGCCTCGATGATCCACTTGCCGCCGCCAGACGGCACGAAGAAGCCCAGCACCGCCGAGTACACGCCCATCACCAGGGCGAAGGTGTCGGCGGTGGCGATGTGCACGAACAGGCTGGACAACCGGTGCGCCAGGGTTTCATCGCCGCTGCCCACCGCGTGGGTGAGGATCATGGCGATGCCGCCGTACAGCGGGAACTGGATGAGCACGCCGGTGGTGCTGGGCACCGCCTTGGCCACCGCGTTGAGGAAGCTGCGCGGGCGCCAGTGCAGCAGCAGGCCCAGCGAAATGAACAGGAAGTTGTAGGTGTTGAGGTTGGCGATGGCGCTCACCAGCGGCTTGTTGGCAAATTCGCCAAACAGCCAGCCAAACGCCAGCAATGAAAGCAGCACGGTGAGCAACGGGCTGTATTCCAGCCACTCGCCCGGGCGGGTGCGCGGCTGCAGCGGTTGCGGTTCGGCCTGCGCGGCGCCGTCGAAGTCCCGTGCGGTGCGGGCGGTGGCCGGGCCGGGGGCGGTGAGCCAGGCGATCAGCAGCGACACCAGGATCAACGCGGCGGTCAGCGCGATGGACTGCCACAGGAAGATGGTTTCGGTGAAGGGCAGCACCCCGGTGATCTCCACCAGCCCCGGCGGCATGCTGGCCGGGTTGGCCTGCAGCTGGGCGGCCGAGGAACTCAGGCCCATCGCCCACACCGCGCCCAGGCCCAGGTAGGCCGAGGCACCGGCGGCGCGGTAGTCCATCTTCAGGTCCTCACGTCGCGCCAGCGCGCGCACCAGCAAGCCGCCAAACACCAGCGAGAAGCCCCAGCTGAGCAGCGAGGCCAGCATGCTCACCAGGCCCACGTAGACCACCGCGCCACGGCCGGTGCGCGGCACCCGCGCCAGCTGGTCGATGAAGCGCGCCACGATGGGCGCGGTGGCCAGGGCGTAGCCGCCGATGACCACGAAGGCCATCTGCATAGTGAAGGGGATGAGGCTCCAGAAGCCTTCGCCGAAGGCACTGGCGGTGGCCTGCGGGGTGGCGCCGAAGCCGATGGCGGCCGCCGCCACGATGACCACGCCGAGCACGGCGAACACGTAGGCGTCGGGGAACCATCTTTCCGCCCACGCGGCCGAGCGCAGTGCTGCGCGCGCCATCCAACCGTCTTGTGCTGCTGTCGACGTGGCCATCGCCCAACCCTCCCCGGTGATTCAGATGGGGAGCAGTGTGTGGGTTGGGTGGCGGGCTGTCAGTCGCCTATTGGTCGTAGGGGCGAGGTGCGGGGTGACCGCCGCGGGATGGTCGGGAGCCGGCCAGCGGCCGGCACTACCGGGGCATGGGCGGCTCGACCGGCCGGTTGGCCCCGACTGTTGGTCGGGGCGCCTTAATGAAACGCCAAGGCCGCGGCGACACCGGCGAACAGGGTGGCGCCCACCCAGTTGTTGTGCAGGAAGGCCTTGAAGCAGGCATCGCGCTCGCGCTTGCGGCACAGCAGGAACTGGTAGGCGATCAGCAGCGCGGCCACGCCCACCGACATCCAGTACGCCGCGCCCAGGCCGGCGCGCAGGCCCACCAGGCTCATGGTGCCCAGGAACAGGGTGAACAGGATGCCCTGGATGACCAGGTCCAGGTCGCCGAACAGGATGGCGGTGGAGTGCGAGCCCATCTTGAGGTCGTCGTCGCGGTCCACCATGGCGTACCAGGTGTCGTAGGCGGTGGACCACAGGATGTTGGCGCCATACAGCAGCCAGCCCACCACTGGCACTTCGCCCTGCACGGCGGCGAACGCCATCGGGATGCCCCAGCCGAAGGCCATGCCCAGGTACACCTGCGGCAGGTGGGTGTAGCGCTTGAGGTAGGGGTAGCTGGCGGCCAGGAAGATGCCGATGAAGCTCAATCCGATGGTCAGCCGGTTCAGGGTGAGCACCAGCGCGAAGGCGACCAGCATCAGCCCGGCGAACAGCAGCAGCGCCTCGCGCCCGGACACCCGGCCACTGGCCAGCGGGCGGTCCTTGGTGCGCTTGACGTGCGGGTCCAGCCAGCGGTCGGCGTAGTCGTTGATGACGCAGCCGGCCGAACGCGTCAGCCAGACCCCGGCACTGAACACGAACAGGGTCCACAGCGGCGGCAGGCCACCGGCGGCCAGCCACAATGCCCACCAGGTGGGCCACAGCAGCAGCAGGGTGCCGATCGGGCGATCGGCGCGCATCAGTTTCCAGTACTGGCCCCAACGCGACGGTGGGGGACCGTCGGGGGCTTCAAAACGTTCGTAAGCCATGCGCAAAGGATACCGCCAAGCCCCGTCGCGAGCGTTGCCGTGCCGGGCAATTGAACGGGGGGCAGACCTGCGCCGCGTTTACCGCTAGAATGCTCCTCCCGCGCCATCAAGGCGTACGGCGGCCAGCACCGGCGCCCGGGACTGCAGGACACAACGCGCTCGTAGCTCAGCCGGATAGAGTAGTGGCTTCCGAAGCCATTGGTCGGGGGTTCGAATCCCTCCGGGCGCACCATCCTTGCCTTGTGGCCCATCGCCACATCCCCCTGAACGTCCCGAACCCTGCCCTGCGTCGCAGCCATTGCGATACCTGCAGCCCAGCGTGGACGGCCCGCTTTTCTGGGACACTTCGGCCATGAAACGATCCCATGCGTGGCAACACCACGGCACCGTGTCGCTCTGGCGTTATCTGGACAACCTGCGCAACTACCCGGGCTGGCACATCGGCGCCGATGCCGCCGGCTGTGCGTCATTGCTGGCGTTGTTGGATGCGCTGGCGCTGGACGGTGCGGGCGCGACGCGGACGCTGCAGCTCTCTCCGCCCAGCCCTGCGCAGTTGGCCGTGCCGAACAACCGCGATGCACGTTGGGACGCCCCGACATCGTTACGGCTGACGGTCGATGAGGATGTCGCGTTCTGGCAGTGGGAGGTGGACGGCGCGCGCGCCACGCTGCGGCTGGGAGACGCCGCGATGGGAAGTCTTCGACAGGGCGTGGTGGATATTGCCGCGGGTCGAGGCGATTACAGCGTGGGCCAGGGCGTTCAGGCGTTGTGGTTCTGGTGGTAGTGAGCCGACGTTTGAACAGGCAACCCGACAGGCGATGATGCGAGTGCAACTGCCACTGGGCCTGAGTGACAGTGCGATGGTGGATGGCGTCGGCATGGTGCGCACCGACCGTAGCCGGTGCGCTGTGGGGACGGCAGCCGACCAACGGTCGGCTCTACCGGCTGATCAGTACGATCCGTCGAACGCAAAGATCGGCTCGCGCTGCTTCCACAGCCCGGCGGTGAAGTCCGGGAATTCCAGCGTCTGGAAGCTGTTGGCGATGGAATGCTCCGACAGCGGGGTGATCGCACTCCAGGTGATGGCGTCGTAGATGTCGATCGGCATCGGCGCGCGGGCCTTCAGCGCCTCAACGAACGCATGGATCACGAACCAGTCCATGCCACCGTGGCCGGCGCTGGCGGCGGTGTAGGCGTGCTGCTTCCACAGCGGGTGCTCGTACTGGTCCTGGTAGGCCTTGAAGTCTTCCCACTTGTGCGGCGGGCTGCGGCCTTCGATGTGGATGGACTGGTTGACGTCCATCCACAGGCCCTTGGTGCCCTGCACGCGGAAGCCCATCGAGTACGGGCGCGGCAGCGAGGTGTCGTGCTGCAGGATGATCGTTTCGCCGTTCTCGCAGGCCAGCGTGGTGGTCACCACGTCGCCCAGCTTGAACGCCACCTTGGTGCTGGGGTGGGTGGTGCCGCCGCTCTTGGCCACGGTGTAGTCGTGCAGGCCGCGCGCCTTGCTGGCGAAGGCGTTGATGTGGGTGAAGCGGTTGCCGCGGTTGATGCCGGTGTACATCGCGCACGGGCCGATGCCGTGGCTGGGGTACAGCTCGCCGTTGCGCTTGACCGAGTGCTCGGTGCGCCAGCGCGCCTCGGACCAGCCCTTGGCGCCGAACTCCACGCCACTGTCATAGGGCTGGCTGGGGTCGCCGGAGTTGAACTTCACCCCGCGCAGGTCGTGCTGGTAGCCGGCCTGCAGGTGCACCAGCTCGCCGAACAGGCCCTGGCGCACCATCTGCAGCGCGGCCATCACATCGCGCCGGTAGCAGACGTTTTCCAGCAGCATGTACGGGGTGCCGGTGGACAGCTGGGTCTTGAGCACGTCCCAGTGGTCCTGCAGGGTGATGCCGGCCACCACTTCACAGCCAACCGCGATCCTGGCCTGCATGGCCGCAATGGCCATCGGGGCGTGGTACTCCCACGGGGTGGCGATGACCACGCCGTCCAGCCCGCGCTGTTCCAGCAGGCGTTTCCAGGCGTTCACGTCGCGGTCCTGGCCGTAGGTTTTCGGCGCCGGCTTGCCGGCCTTGGCCACCATCTCCACGGCGCGGCCGAGCATGATCGGTTCGATGTCGCACAGCGCCACGACCTCCACGTCGTCGCGGCGCACCAGTTCCTTCAGCAGCACCTGGCCGCGCATACCCGTGCCGATCAGGCCCAGCCGCACCTTGCGCCCGCGCGCCCAGGCCGGTACCTGCGGCAGCAGGCTGCTGGCGGCGACGGCGGCGCTGGCCGCGATGAATTCCCTACGTTGCATGG
>Ga0308164_10002147_pt1 | contig 20421 bp, 12 predicted proteins | sample PhyTR2_FD_201031 | JGI IMG/M metagenome (GOLD analysis project Ga0308164, IMG submission 201031) | Phyllosphere microbial communities from UC Gill Tract Community Farm, Albany, California, United States - DLSLT.R2 | ecosystem: Host-associated > Plants > Phyllosphere > Unclassified | place: USA... | reverse complement strand
TTCCAGCCGAAGTTCGCCGGATCGTTCAGGTCCAGCGCGCTCTGGATCGTCGGGATGCCGCTGCCGTCGTTCGAATAGGTCACGGTGTTGCCGACACCCAGCGGCGTCGTCAGGCCGACCGACGGGTTCTCGCGGTGGAAGGTCGAGCGCGCGTAATTGCCCTGCAGGTTCAGCTTGAGCGTGTCGGAAATTTCCCACTCGCCGCCGGGGTTGATGCTGAAGAGCTTCGTCGTCTCGGTGTACGGGCGGAATTCGTTGAAGAATTGCGCGTTGGCGAACGTCCCGCCGGTGACGACGCAGCCGATCGTGCAGTCGGCCTTGTCGAACGTCAGGTTGGTCGGGATGATCGCGCCGTTGCGGACGATCCACGCCATGTTCTCGCGCGTCAGATCGTTCTTCTTGTAGCCGTACAGGCCATCGACGTAGAAATGCAGTGTGTCGGTCGGCTGCCACTCGGCGCTGACGATCGCGTTGATACGGTCACGCGGACCGCGAATGCTGGTCGAACGCCCGAGCCGCGGCAGCAATGCGTTGTCGATCTGCTGGATCGTCGCACCCGGGTTGTTCGCGAGCAGGAACGCGCTGGTGATCGGCGTACCGGCTACCAGCCCCGCACCGGCACCGACAGGCACCACGGCTGGGATCGTCCAGTTGCCGCCACCCGTCGTGTTGCAGCCCGAAGCAGCGCCGCACTGCGCCGCAGACAGCGCCGGATTGGTATAGCCAATCGTCTCGAACCCGCGCGTGTCGGTGAACAGGCGCTGGGCAGACACGCCTGCGAGGATACCGACCTTGTCACCGCGCCAGCTGCCGATCAGCGAGCCGCGAGCACCGATCCGGTCCTCGGGCGACTGCTTCGTCCCCTGTACGTTGTAGGCGAGGAACGAGGTCGCGCGATCGAACGGCCGCGCCGAACGAAGGTCGATGTTACCCGCTGCTCCGCCTTCGAGCAGGTCCGCGGTATAGCTCTTGTTGACGGTCAGCTTGGTGAACAGGTCGGTCGGGAAGAAGCTGAGATCGACCGAGCGATCGGTACCCTGCGCATCGGTCGCGCCCGACGACGCCACCGCGATCGTCGCGCCGTTGAGCGTGACGTTCGTGAAGTTCGATCCGAGGCCGCGGATCGCGACGTTCGTGCCTTCGCCGGTCACGTCGCGCGTGATGGTGATGCCGGGGATGCGGTTGAAGGATTCGGCGATGTTGGTGTCGGGGAACTTGCCGATGTCCTCGGCGAAGATCGAATCCGTGAAGCCGGTTGCCGCGCGCTTGGCGTTCGTCGACTTGGCCAGGCTCGAACGATAGCCGGTGACGACGATGTCGCCGCTGTCGGCCGCATCGATCGTGCCGGGGGTCTGGTCGGAGTCCGGCAGGGCCGCGGCTGGCGACGCGGCAGGCGCGGTCGGCCCGGCGGTGGCGGGCGCGGCACCTTGCGACGCGGCTGGTGCCGGGTCCTGCGTCGGCGGAATGGTCTGCGCCGCCGCAACGGTCGACGACAGCGCTACCATCGTCGTCGCACACAGGAGCGCTGCGCGCGTAAGACGAGGGGCCATTTTGAAAGGCGTCATGTTCAGGATCCTCTTGGAACCTCGCTGTCCGACTGGCGGCAGGAAGCGTCTCGTTGTTATGAAAGCTTGAAAAACGTCAGGTGCCGGGCGCTAGGTACTGCGCGACGTACTCCACCGGCTCGACCAACTGGTCGACGGGCATGCGACATCAATAGCGTTAAAAGCCATCCCCATTCCTCGTCACGCCCGTCTATGCGGGTCCGTTGATAGCGCTATCTCACCGCTATTGGTCGACGAGTCAAGATGGTTCGGTTAGGCCAATAGTATGGGGTCGGCTCTACCGGTTTGGGATTTAGGATGGTCTCATCGGCTTTTCAGCGAGTTGAGCAGTATTATGGCCGCCGAACGCGCATCGTCATCCCGTAGCAAATTCATAAATCGCTTCTGTCGACGGTTTAGGGAGGAAGCGTCGTAGAGATCGACTCAGTCCAATCGGGGCACACCCGTCAGACAGCCGTCGTTCAATAGCGAGATCACGCGATCGCTACCGGTACACAAGGCGCTGGACCCTCAGTCGGAGGCAGACAGAACCCGCTGGAACAAGGCGAACATCCACCCGGTCGCCTGCGCGAACAGTGCCGCGTCGTACCGTGGCCCCTCGTCGCGCAGGAACGCGTGCGCGGCGTTGACCTCATGCCATTCATAGCGCGCGCCGACCTCTTCCAGGCGCGCGCGGATGAGTGCCCGGCCGGCAAACGGCACATGCGGATCGGCGCGACCGAAGACGAACAGCGTCTCCGCCGTCAGGTCCGCCATCCGCGCTAGGCTGTCGTCATCCTTGCCGAGCCCGAGCGATCCCGCATGGATATCGGTCGGATAAAAGCACGCCGCCGCCAGCACGCGCGGATCTAGCGCGGCACGGTACGCCAGATGCCCGCCCAAGCACACGCCCACCGTCGCGAGCCGCCCCGAACAAGCCGCGTGCCCAGCCAGAAAATCCAGCCCAGCGGTCGCATCAGCGTCGAACGCCGCAACCGGCTTGGCGATCTTCAGCGCGTTGCCGCGATCCGTACCGGCGGTATCGTACGCCAGCACGGTCCCGGGCGCTTCATACTCGTGATACACCTCGGGGACCGCGACACAGTAGCCGTGCCCCGCGATATACGCCGCCAGTCGCCGGATCGGCGCCGTCACCTGATAGATTTCCGAGAACAGCAAAACCCCGGGAAACCGCCCCTCGATCGCCGGGCGAAACACATGGACCCGCATCACGCCGCCATCGGCCGAAGGCAGATCGACGAATTCGTCGCTGGAGATGATCATGGCGCGGTATCCCGATAGAGCTGCCCAGCCGCGCTACCGCATCGCCGGGGCTCGTTCACGGGAAATTCGTCGTACGCAGCCAATGCACGCGGCGAGTGTCAATGCTTCGATCGGAATTTGGCGAGATGGGTCCGGTTGATACCCGCCATGCCACGGATCTCGTGTCCAGGCGTCACGCCTGCTCCGCCACCACTTCGCCACGGTGCCGGTTACAGCGGCGCAAGCATCTGCTATCCGGTGTCTGATGCGTAGGCTCCTGCCCTTCCTTGCCTGTCTGATGCTCGTGCTGACCACTTGGGTCGGCGTGGCGCATGCGGCCGAGGTTGGCGGTTGCATCGAGACCAGCCAGTACGAAGCTGCCCTGCATGTCGATAGCGATGGCGATCAGGTCGCGGCCGATGCCGACAAGGGCTATCCGCATCATCACGGCAGTTGCCACGCGCACCATATGAGCGCGCCGGACTCCCGCGCATTGGACGGCATAACCGGTCCAACCGGCGCCACGCTCGCGTCCTCCGACGGCGCGGCGCTGATCGGGCGGAACGCCGACACCGCGCTGAGACCGCCCCGGGCCTGACACGTCGATCGGGTGCGCCGAGCGCGCCTGCGTCTACTTCGTCAGGAGCATTTCCATGCATCGTATTTTCGCGGCTATCGTGGCCGCAGGCGCCTGCGCATCGTCGCTGCAAGCCCAGACCCGTCCGCCGGTTTTGGCGGAACCGGTCCTGACGCTCGCCGACGCGCTTGACCGCGCCGGCGCGTCGTCGCCCTTCCAGGATGCCGCGTCCGCCGGCGTTCGAGCCGCCGAAGCGCAGCGCCGGGTCGCGGCGCTCCGGCCGAACCCGTCGATCGTCGCCGAGACCGAGAACGTCGCCGGGTCCGGGATCTATCGCGGCCTGCGCTCGTCCGAAACGACGCTGGGGCTAGCGCTGCCCCTGGAACGCGGCGGCAAGCGGCAGGCCCGGATGGCACTCGCCAACGCGCAGATCGGCCGCGCAGGTATCGCCGCAGCGATCGCGCGCGCCGACCTCCGACTGCGAGTCTCTCAAGCATACGTCGTCGGGGTGGCCGCGCAACGTCGTGTAGCGGTCGCGTGCGATCAGGTCGGGATTGCCGCCGAAGTGCTCCGCGCCGCCAAGGTGCGGCTGCAGGCAGGACGCGCCTCACCACTGGAGGAACAACGTGCAGACGTTGCGCGCCTTGCCGCCGAGGGCGCTTTGGAACGTGCGGACCGTTCAGCCGGCGTCGCCGCGACGAACCTCGCCCGGCTTATTGGAATGCCGGTCGGCGTGCTCGACGACTCCTGGTTCCAGCAGGTGGACGCGCTCGGCCCCCTGCAGCCATCCGGTTCGACGGGCAAACTCATCGCCGCGGCAGCCCGCGCGGATCTCGACACCGCGACCGCGCAGGTGCGGCTTGCGCGAAGCCAGCGCGTGCCGGACCTGACGCTTAGCGCCAGCGCAAGACGGCTCGAGCAGACTAACGACACGGCGGCGGTGTTCGGCGTCTCGATCCCGCTGAACGTCTTCAACGGTGGTCGCTCGGCAGTTGCCGCCGCCGATGCGCAGCGCGACCAGTCGGACGCGCTGCGCCGCGTGGCGTTGCTAGATGCCGAGCAGGACATCGCGACCACGCAGGCTGAGGCAGCGAATGCCGCGACCACGGCGCGCAACGCGACCGGGCCGGCGCTCACAGCCGCCGTGGAGGCGGCGCGGATCGCGCGCATCGGCTACCGCGAAGGCAAGTTCGGGCAGCTCGACCTGCTCGATGCGGAGCGGACGCTTCTCGACACACGGACGGCCGCGATCGACGCGCTTGCCGCCTATCACGACGCACGCGCGCGCCTCGAACGGCTGACTGCCGAAGCGCCGATTGCCAAGGACACCGACCGATGAACCGCACGATCCTCCGCGCGATCGCACCTGCCACTGCTCTGGCTCTCGCAGCCTGTGGCCCCTCGCCCGCCCCGACGCCCGCAGCGAACGCTACGGCGGACGAGGACCGAGAGAAGACTTCGGGCGATCCGGCGGTCGCGACCCTGTCAGCACAGCAGATTGCCGACGCCGGTATCGAGGTCACGCACCCGACCGTCGGCGGCGTCGCTGGCGCGATCGAATTGCCCGCGACGATCGAGGGCGATCCGCAGGGCGTGCAGGTCGTGGCCGCGCCGATCGGCGGCCGACTGGTCTCGCTCACCCGCAACCTCGGCCAATCCATCGCTCGCGGCGAGACGCTGGCGATCATCGAGAGCCGCGAGGCAGCGTCGCTCAACGCCGAGGTCGAGGCCGCCGGTGCGCGGTCCGCGCTCGCCCAGTCGAACCTACGCCGCGAACAACGATTGTTCGCCGAACGCGTGTCACCTGAGCAGGATCTCGTTGCCGCCCGGACCGCCGCGACCGAGACAAGCATCGCGCTCCGACTCGCGCGGCAGCAGCTGTCGGCCACGGGTGGCGGAGGCGGTGCGCTCAACCGGATCGCGGTACGGGCGCCCATTGCCGGTCAGGTGATCGCCCGGTCCGCCACGCTCGGCCAACAGGTCGCGGCCGACGCCGAAATCTTCCGCGTCGCCAACCTCGCCAAGGTGTCGGTGACGATGTCGCTCGTTCCCGCTGACGCCGGTCGCGTAAAGCCGGGTGCCCGCGTGGAAGTCACGTCCGCCGGCCGCCGCCAGGATGGCCGCGTGACCTTCGTCTCGCCGATCCTCGACGAAACCACGCGGCTCGTCCCCGTGATCGCGACGATCGACAATGCGGGCGGCCTCTGGCGCGTCGGCGAGAATGTCGGCGTGTCGGTGCTGCTCCCGGCTAGCGGGGACCGCAGCGTCGCCGTGCCCTCGGCCGCCGTGCAGATGATCGGCGACCGGCCGCACGTCTTCGTCCGCACTGCGAGCGGGTTCCGGGCGACGCCGGTGACGCTCGGCCGCACCAATGGCGGCGCCGTCACCGTGACAGCCGGCCTGACCGGCGAGGAGCGCATCGCCTCCACCAACTCGTTCACGCTCAAGGCCGAACTCGGCAAGGGCGCGGCGAAGGACGAGGACTAGGCCATGCTCGCCCGTATCGTAACGCTCGCCGTCGAGAAGCGCTGGCTCGTCCTGCTGCTCACGCTCGCCGCCGCGCTCGCCGGAATGTTCGCCATCCAGCGGCTGCCGATCGACGCCGTCCCCGACATCACCAACAACCAGGTCCAGATCAACATCCGCGCACCCGCACTGTCGCCCGACCAGATCGAGAAACAGGTCGCCTTCACCGTCGAGACCGCGCTCGCCGGCATCCCCGGCCTAGACTACACGCGGTCCTTGAGCCGCAACGGCTTCGCGCAGGTCACTGCGGTGTTCGACGAAAAGACCGATATCTACTTCGCGCGGTCGCAGGTGGCGGAGCGGCTGCGGACCGCCGAGGAGGACCTGCCGGACGACGTGGTGCCCGAGATGGGACCGATCGCCACCGGTCTCGGCGATATCTTCATGTGGACCGTCGAATACCGCGAGCTCGATCAGGTCCGCCACCGCAACGGCGAGCCCGGCCTGCAGAAGGACGGCAGCTACATCACGCCCGAAGGCGACCACCTCGTCAGCGAACCCGACAAGGCGACGTATCTGCGCACCGTACAGGACTGGATCGTCACGCCGCAGCTGAAAAGCACCGCGGGTCTTGCCGGCGTCGACAGCCTCGGCGGCTATACCAAGCAGTATCTCGTCGTCCCCGACATCCAGCGGATGGCGGCGATGAAGATAACACTCCAGAATCTCGCGACCGCGCTCGAACGCAACAATACGAGCGCGGGTGCGGGAATCGTCGACCGCAACGGCGAAGGCCTCGCGGTCCGCGCCGACGGCCGGATCCGCAACGCCGACGAGCTCGCGCGCACCGTCGTCGCGACGCGCGAGAGCGTGCCGATCCTGCTCAGCCAGATCGCCACGGTCCGCACCGGCCAGGCGCTGCGGATGGGTTCGGCGTCGGAGAATGGCCACGAGGTCGTCGTCGGCACCGCAGTCATGCGGATCGGCGAGAACAGCCGCACCGTTTCGACCGGCGTCGGCAATCGGCTGGAGGAGATCGGCCGCGCGCTGCCCGTCGACGTCGTGGTGAAGCCGGTGCTCAACCGCACCGAGCTCGTCAATTCGACGATCGCGACCGTCGCCCGCAATCTGGCCGAAGGCGCGGTGCTGGTAATCGTCGTGCTGTTCGTGCTGCTCGGCAATTTCCGCGCGGCGCTGATCGCCGCGCTGGTGATCCCGATCACGATGCTGCTGACGAGTATCGGCATGCTGAAGGCCGGCGTATCGGCGAACCTGATGAGCCTCGGCGCGCTCGATTTCGGCTTGATCGTCGACGGCGCCGTCATCATCGTCGAGAACGCGCTCCGCCGCCTTGGCGACGCGCAACATGGTCGCAGCGAGCCATTGCCGTTGCGACAAAGGCTCGACCTGGTCGCAGCGTCCGCGCGCGAGATGATCCGCCCCTCGGTCTACGGCCAGGCGATCATCATTCTCGTCTACGCGCCGCTGCTCACCTTCACCGGCGTCGAGGGCAAGATGTTCGAACCGATGGCGCTGACCGTCATCATCGCGCTCGTCTTCGCCTTCATCCTGTCGATGACGTTCGTCCCCGCAGCGATCGCGATAGCGCTCAGCCGGCGCGTCGACGAGAAGGAGAGCCGGATCATCGGCTGGCTGCGCCGACGCTACGAACCGGGTCTCGGCAAGGCGATGCGCCACCCGAGCATCACGCTGGGCATCGCCGTCGGCGCGCTCGCGCTGGCGGGCGTCGGCTTCACCACGCTCGGACAGGAATTCCTGCCGCAGCTCGACGAGGGCAACATCCTCGTCCAGGCGGTCCGCATCCCCGGCACCTCGGTTGACCAGAGCCAGGCGATGCAGTTCCAGGTCGAGAAGGTCCTTGCCCGCCAACCCGAGGTCCGCTTCGCCTTCTCGCGCACCGGCACGTCCGAGATCGCGAGCGATCCGATGCCGCCGAACGCCACCGACACCTTCGTCATCCTGAAGCCCAAGGCCGAGTGGCCCGACCCGAGCCTCGCCAAGGAAGCGCTGGTCGCGCGGATGGAGCGGCAACTCTCGACTCTTCCCGGCAACGCGTACGAGATCACCCAACCGATCCAGATGCGCTTCAACGAATTGATCGCCGGCGTCCGCGGCGACATCGCGGTGAAAATCTTCGGCGACGACTTCGGCGGCATGAACGCCGCCGCGGACCGCATCGCCGAAGTCCTGCGTAAGACACGGGGCGCGGTCGACGTCCGCGTCGAGCAGACCGAAGGCCTGCCGATGCTCGACATCCGCCCGAACCGCATGGCGATGTCACGCATCGGCGTCACAGCGGGCGATGTGCAGGACACCGTGTCCGCCGCGATCGGTGGACGCGAGGCCGGCATGATCTTCGAGGGCGACCGGCGTTTCCCCGTCGTCATCCGCCTGTCCGAAGCATCACGCTCGGACCTCACTCAAGTCGCGCAGATCCCCGTCCCGACATCGTCAGGCGGGTTCGTGCCGCTGTCGACGGTCGCCGACATCGCGGTCGTCGATGGACCCAACCAGATCAGCCGCGAGAACGGCAAGCGCCGCGTGGTCGTCCAGGCCAACGTCCGCGACCGCGACGTCGCCGGCGTGGTCGCCGACGCGCGTGCTGCCATCGACGCGGAGGTGACGATGCCGCCCGGTACCTATGTCGAATGGGGCGGGCAATTCGAGAACCTCGCCTCCGCGCGCGACCGCCTGATGCTCGTCGTGCCGGTCTGCTTCGCGGTCATCATGCTGCTGCTGTACGGCGCGCTCGGCTCGGTCCGCGACGCGGCGATCGTGTTCACCGGCGTGCCACTCGCGCTGGTTGGCGGCGTCCTTACGCTCTTGGTTCGAGGGATGCCATTCTCGGTCTCGGCCGCGGTCGGCTTCATCGCGCTGTCGGGGATCGCCGTGCTCAACGGACTGGTGGTGGTCTCGTCGATCCACGACCTGATGGCGCGCGGCATGGACAGGACACGCTCCGCGCACGACGGCGCGCTCGCCCGACTGCGACCGGTCGCGATGACGGCACTGGTCGCAAGCCTCGGCTTCGTACCGATGGCACTCGGCCACGGCGCCGGCGCCGAGGTGCAGAAGCCGCTCGCGACCGTAGTGATCGGCGGCCTGATCTCGGCCACGCTGCTGACGCTGTTCGTCCTGCCGACGCTCTATGCCCGCTTCGGCGGATGGACGGCGAGATTAGAAGGTTCGGATGCTCCGACGGCGCGAACGCAGACATCATCGGGATAGGTCTGCTCGCAATCTAGTCGCCGAGTGCGGGATGAGGTCGGGCCAGGCGTCGAAGATATCGCGGTAGACGTCGAACTGCGCCTGTTCCCGACACTGGCACGACATCACTGCCGCGTTCCAGTGTGTAAAGTACCGTCCGCCCTCGCGCGCCTGGCCAACGCACAATGCCTGCGCAATTCTCGGCGAACAAAGTCTTCGTGCGGTCTGATCCAGACCAAATGGAAGGCGTTCGATGAAAATCTCATACCTGGTTACGAGCATATGCGCGGTGATGCCCCTGCCTGCCGTGGCGCAAGTCCAGCAGCACGCACCGGAACCAACACAGATGGAGCCCCAGGACACGCCTGCTGAGCCGACATTCAGCGGCTTCAAGATCGGTGCTGATACCGACTGGAGACGAACAACGGTTCACTATGACCTGCCACGCCTATCCTCTGTCATCGATCGTAGGAAAGACGGCATTGGGTACAGCCTGCATTTGGGATACGATAACCAAGTGGGCCAAAGCTTCGTCATAGGCTCCGAAGTTGCGATTGGACGCAGCGATACCAATCTCTCGGCCGACGAGGCATTGGGCGTCTACACGCTGAAACCGCGCTGGTCGCTCGATGTTTCGAGCCGTGCAGGATTCCTCGTCGAACCACAGATACTGCTGTACGGCCGCGTCGGCTATAGTTTGCTCCGGGTTCGCGAAAAGACCGATTTTCGCGCCGTCACGACCAGCGACGTGAAAGCCAAAGGTACCGAGAATGGCTTCCTGTTTGGCGGCGGCATCGAGACGGCCGTGTATTCCAAACTGTTCTTGCGGGCCGAATATAACAAGATCGACTATGGAAATGGTCTGACGACATCGAAGGTCTTGTTCGGCATCAACGCCGGCTTCTGATCCTCGTGCAACTACCCGTCGGCCATTGGTGACGCTGTTTCAATCACCAATGGCCGACGGAAGAGGCTCATCGTGGCGGATCAGGCACACGTCCTTCGTCGCGCGCCGGGGCGGTCATGCTTCCGCTGACGCTCGCAGTTCCGGATCCGGCTGTCGGTCATGTCCTGCATCGTCTTGTTGATCTCGGTGGCGAGGCGAGCCCGTTCCAAGGCCTCGATACCCTGCGCGTCACGACGTTGCTGTTGCGTCAGCATGCACCCCGTATAGTCCGGCGACCCATGCGCCGCGCCAAAGCTGGCACAGGTATCGATATCCTGCGCCAGAGATACACGGCGCCGCTCCTCGATCGTGGCACAACCGTTCAAGCCGACGACCAGTAAAATGCTGGTCACGATCGGCACCACTATGCGCAGGATTGGCGTCAGAAAATACAATGTCATCATAGATACCCCGGATGCCTGCCGACGGCTTGTCCAGATCAGGTCTGATCTTGCCGATGCGGTCAGATGCGGGGCGAACATTGCGTGTGTATGGTTCGGCCAAGCACCGTTATCGATCGAGAAACTCGACCCGCACCACCGTGCCGTTCACCGGTGCCGCGAGGATCGACACGCGTCCGCCGTGCAGTTCGACCACCTGCCGCACCAGGTTCAGGCCGAGGCCTGCGCCCGTGGATCTCGGCTTCAGGCGGTGGAAGGGCTCGAACACGCGCTCGCGTTCCTCGATCGGTATGCCGATGCCGTCGTCCTCGACTTCGAACCCGTGGCCCAGCACGCGGACGATCACGTGACGGCCACCATGCTCGATCGCATTCTGCACCAAATTCGTCAGCACGCGCTCGATCGGCCCCGCGTCGCCGCAGATCGTGCACGGTTCGACGACCACCACTTCGATCGTGCGATCGGCGGCGATCAGTAGCGGCGCGAGTTCGGCGGCGGCTCGTCTCACCAGAGATACGAGATCGACATCGGCCTGCTCGCGGGCGACATCCAGCCGCTGGAGATCGAGCAGTTGCTCGGCAAGATTGGCGAGCCGGTGCACGTCGTTGCCAAGATTGCGCGTCGCCGCCTCCTCCGCGCCGTCGACCTTGATCCGCAGGATGGCGATCGGCGTGCGCAACTCATGTGCGGCCGAGGCGATAAACCGCCGTTGCCGCTCATATCCTTCGTCGAGGCGTCGCAGAACGTCGTTGACCGCGCGAACCAGCGGCAGGATCTCGATCGGCACCTGGTGTTCGCCCAGCCGCCAGCCGCGGCGATGGGCCTCGATCCGTCCCGCCTCCTCTGCGATCCGGTTCACCCCCGCGAGCGATCGCCTGACGATCCACGGCGTGACCACCAGCGAGACCAGCGCCAGCAGGACGATGACCAGGATGCTGAAGAGATTGAACGCGACGAGTAGCGAGACCGTCAGCTCGGTCAGCTTGCCGTGCGCAAGGATCGTCAGCTTGCCCGCCGGCGAAACCTCCTGTCGAATGACCGCGGACAACCCATAGGGTGGCGCCCGGTCCCGGATCTGCATGTAGGAAAGCCGGTGCAGCGCACCACCGAAATGCGCGTATGGCGGCGGTACCTGGCCAAGCGTGACGTTGCGCCCGCGATCGTCTTCCGCGACGAACCAGAGACCGGGCGTTTCCGCGCGCAATCGCGCCAGTTCCGGTGTCGGGCGCACCGTCAGTCGGCCATCGGCGTGGCGAACGATCGACTGCGCGATGACGCCGGTGATCGTCTCCTCGGTATACGCGACGTTGCTGCTCATCCGCACGAACACGAGGAGGATCACTGAGAGCATGGTGGTCAGCGTCGCGAACTGGATCAGCATCGGTTTGACGATCAGTGCGCGCTTCAGCGACGGTGGCCGCGCGCTCACGACGACGCTTTCAACAAATAGCCGACGCCTCTGATCGCGTGGATCTCGATTCCCGCACCCGCTTCGGCCAGCTTTCGACGGAGACGCGATATGTGGGAGTCGAGCGTGTTCGACTGTACCTCGTCATCGAACCCGTACACCGCGTGCTCCAGCGACTCCCGCAGCACCGTTCTGCCGCGACGCTTGACCAAGGTCGCAAGGACGCGAAGTTCGCGCCGGACGAGGTCGAGCCTGACGCCTGCAACGACGGCCTCGTCGTTGGCGACATCGAAGACGAGCGCGCCCACCCGGATTTGCTCGACGGCCAAGTCCGCGGGGCGACGCCTGACCGCGCGAATGCGGGCGAACATTTCCTCAAGCGCGAACGGCTTGATGAGGTAGTCGTCGGCGCCCTCGTCCAGTCCGGCAACGCGGTCCGATATTTCCCCGCGCGCGCTCAGCACGATGATGGGAAGTCCGGGATTGCCGGCTCGCAGCGACGGGACCAGCGAGAGCCCGTCGCCGTCCGGCAGGGTCCTGTCCAGCAGGACGAGATCATAGGCCACCGACCGCGCCGCCTCCCGGGCCATCGTCAACCGATCGACGTGATCGACGACAAAGCGTTCTCGGGTGAGAGAACGATACAATGCCGCAGCGAATTCGACTTCGTCTTCGACGATCAGGATTCTCACCAAGGGACCTTATGAAGACGGGCTGCGACGCCGAACCGCCGCTCTACGCGTTCCCACCAGAAGATCGCGTATCAACCTCCGATATGGTCCTGGTGTATTGCAGCAACATTGCGCTCGCCGTGACGGGCCGGTTCAAACAACATCAGGCAACAAACCTGTTTCAAGAGGTCTCGACATACCCCTTGCGCGTCTTTTCCAGCGTCAGCTTGTTCGCTTCCCGGGCCGCGCGTTCGGGCGTCTCGTAGGTCTTGACGACAGAACTGCCCTTTGTGCCGCGCCGGCCGTAGACGACGGTGACTTCGGTGCCGTTCACCGCGATCTTCCAGAACTTGTCGGACGACCCTTGCGTGAACTCGAACGTGGTGAAGCCCTCCGCCGACGTCTCTGCCGCAGGCGCTTCCGGGACAGGGGACGGTACGGGTACGATGGGTAGCGGCAACGCCGATCCCGGCTCGAACGGATCGTCATCGACGGCGTTCTCGTCGCCGCGCAACGCCGCTTCGATCTGCGCGATCACCGCCTCGGGTTGGCGGAGCCAGGCATGCGATGGAATATCGATCACCCGCCAGCCGAAGCGCCGCAGGATCGTCGGCTGGAACACGTAGCGATCGGCGATCGCTTCGCCTGCGTCTCCATCGAGCAGGATGGCGAGCGCGTGGCTCTTGCCGTCCGGCGCGACGATCGCGAGATCGCAGCGGAAGCTGGCGCTGCCGACATATTCCTGGACGACATGGCCACGCGCGCGCAGCGCCGCGGCAAGGGCATCGCGCAGCGGGTCCGGCGCCGACGCGCGGGAAAAGACACGCTGTGCTTCGGGATTGAGCGTGGCGAGAATGGCCTGGCCGTGCGGTCCGTCGCCGCGCGCCTGCGCTTCGGCGAACGACAGGAACGTCCGGAGCGCACGCGCGCCATCGTTGTGCGTGTTCGTGATCGCCTCGGCGCGGATGGTGGACAAGATCGCCATGTGATGCCGCGCGCGGCTGAAGATGACGTTGAGGCGCTTTTCGCCGCCGCGCTGGTTGATCGGGCCGAAGTTCATCGCCATCCGCCCAGTGCGATCGGGCGCGTAGCAGATGCTCAGCAGGATCACGTCGCGCTCGTCGCCCTGGACGTTTTCGAGATTTTTCACGAACAGCCCGTTCACCTGACCGTCGTCTTCCCGGACATATTCCGCCTCGATCAGTGTCGCGAACGCCGGATCCTCCGCGGCAAGCGCATCGAGCGCATTTTCGATTTCGGTCTGCTGCGCTTCGGAAAACGCGACGATCCCGATGCTCAGTCCGGTTTCGCGGCCGAGCAGGTCACGGACCATCGCCGCGATCAAGCGCGCCTCGGGAAGGTTCGCGCGCTTGTCGTACAGCCCGTCGGCGACCGGGTGATAACTGATCGCGCGCGCCAGCAGTCGATCGACGCTTTCGGTCGGCGCGCTCTCGTCGTCCGATCGCACCGCCGTCGGCGACGCGCCGGTCTCGGCGATCGTCCGGTCGGGAATGGTGACCAGCCGGCCATCGTAGAACGCCGCATTGGAAAAGCTGATGAGCGCTTCGGAGCGGCTGCGATAATGCCAGGCAAGCAACGTCGCGGGCAGGCTTCGCGCCGCCTGGGCGAGCAGGCTGGCGGCATCGAGCAGGATCGCCATCGTCTGGCCGTCTTCTTCCGCCGTGACCTGCATCTCGTCCTCGTCGCGCGCGGCGGCGAAGAAGCTGGTGGGCGGCAGCTGCATCTCGTCGCCGACGACGACGATCTGCGGCGCGCGACTGAGCGCCGGCACCGCCTCCTCGATCGGGATCTGGCTGGCTTCGTCGAAGATCACGACGTCGAACAGGTCCGCTTGTAGCGGCAGCGTGTCCGATACCGATAGCGGACTCATCAGCCATACCGGCTTCAGGTCGTTGACCACCACGCCGGTCTCGTCATCGGACAGGTCGCGGATCGAACGATAGCGCATCGTCTTGCCGAACTCGTGTTCCAACTCGCGCCGCCCGGTCGCGTATATCTTCTTGGCCTCGCGCCCGGCGCCATCGAGCTGCGTCACCGACAGCGTCGATTGGCGGACGTGATCGCGGAACTTGCGCTGCGCGGTGGCGCGGATGCAGGCGGCGTTGTCGTCCTGGAGGATCTCGCCGGCACGCGCGGCCCGGCGCGCGCTCGACGCGAGTTGCGCGGCGTCGAACCGGTGCAGAGCCGGCTCGGCTCGCAACGCGCGGCTGATCGCCTCGTCGAGCACGAGCGCTTCGATACGCGCCGGATCGAGCGTCATCGTTCGCAGGGCAAAGGCAACCCGCGGCCCCGCCTGATCCGACGCCCGTAGCAGTGGCAACAGGTCGGGCAGGTCGTCGAGGCCCTCGCGCATGTCGCGCATCGCCTCGGCCAGCGCGCTCAACGTCGTGGCCTGGCCATCGACGAGATGACGATCGCACAGCGCGGCGAGCGCTTCGATAGCGGTGGTAGCGCGCGCTTCCCGTACGAGCGTTGCGGCCGGATCCGCGGAAGCCTGCGCATGGGCGACCAGGCGGCGGACGAGAACCGGCGCAGCGTCGTCGGACCACCTGTCACGCAGTGCGGCCAGCGCATCGGCATCGTCGGTTCCGAACCGCGCGTTCAACGCCGTGCGCGCAGCGGCGTCCTCCGCCGCCGCGGCTTGGCGTGCCACCAGCCGTTCGAGCACGACGGTGATCCTGGATTCGACGGCATGCGCCGAGAAATCGTAGCGTTCGTGGATCGTGCGCTTGAGGCGGTTCCAGCTTCCGCTCAGGAACTTGAAAAAGCCCGGCTCCTGTCGACGCGCCTGATCCAGCGCGGCTTGGGCATCTTCGCGCGATAGCGGATCGGTCCAATGCCCTGCCGCGTCCGCCGCCGCCACGTGTTTCGACGCAGCTGCGACACACGCGGCGCTAGCGTCGCGAAACTCGCGCGACGCGGCCGAGGCCGAGTCGAGCAGATCGAGGTTGCCCGCAAGGTTCGTCTGCACCGCCGCCGATGCCGATCGCACCACCACCAGCGCGTCCGCCAGGCTGGTATCCCCCGACACCAGGGTGCCGTCGTCCTCCAGCATCGGATCGATCCGGTCGAACAGCTGCTCGCCCTCCGCGACCATCGCCGACACCTGCGCATAGCATCGCTCGTCGGCGATCGTCGCCGGGGACAGTCTGGCGAAAGGGTGTTCGGCGAGGCTGTCGAGACCAAACGCGTCGCCGACCGTCCGGTGGATGCGATCCGCCAAGGCCCGATTTGCGTCCCATTCCACCAGTGTCGGCAAGCGCTCGCGGGTCGCGGGATCGGCCCCGGTCGGCTCGGGCAGCGCGAGCATTCGGCGGATCATCGCCCGCAGCGTGACCGTCGAGTCCGTCGGTAGATGCGCCATCGCCCGATCGAACGACGCGATCCGGCCGAGATGCTGCGACAGCGCCGCGACCGTCCGATCGCGGGTGGCGCGATGATGGTCGATCGCATCGTCGACCTTGTTCCAGCTTTCGTAGCAATCCTTCAGATCGAGGACGAAGCTCTTCTTGTCCTCCTGCGAATCGTGGATCAGGCACGCCAACCGATCGAGCCCGGCCTGTTTCAACCGGTTGAACACCACGTCGAGCGCGGCGCGCTTCTCGCACACGAACAGCACGCGTTTGCCGCGCGCGGCATAGTCCGCGATCAGGTTGGTGATGGTCTGAGACTTGCCGGTGCCGGGCGGCCCCTGGATGATGAAGCTGCGGCCGGTCCGCGCCATCGAGACCGCCGCCTCCTGCGTCGCATCGACAGGCACTACGCTCCACAGATCGGACGGTGAGAGCGGTGGCGGTGGCGAGGCCTCGATCGGGCGCGGCTCGATCGAGAACACCGTGTCGAACGACGGCGGCGTGACCCAGTCGTCGATCAGCTGGGTATAGTCGCGCACCAGCGACATCTTCTTGTAGTTGAAGTTCGCCAGCGTGACCTGCGTCAGGTCGATTTCCCACGAGAACCGGTGACCTTCGCCACCGGCCAGCGCGAAGGACGTCGCTTCGGCCTCCGCCGCCATGCGATCGGGCCGTGGCGGCATCGCCGCCCCCACCGCAATCCGTTGGGGCAGCGGGCTCGGCTTCACGTATTTCTCGAACAAGGCGAGCCCGAGCGGCCGGTAATCGTCGCGATCGTAGCTGAACTCGGGTCGCGTGATTCCCTGGCTGCCGGCCGTCGCGCCGCGACGACGCTGGAACACACGCAACCGCTGGACGGCCTTCTGGTGGATCAGCTGGATTTCCGGCTTGGTCTTCAACGCGAGCGCCACGCCGGGCTCGGTGCGCTGGATCTGCGCGAGCAGGTCCGCCTGGATTTCCGAAATCGACGTCTGCGACAGGTCGACCCGCTCGGGCAGCTGGATGTCGTAGAGTTGCCGCAGGTAATGGCGAAGCGCCGGATTGAACTCGGCCTCGGTGTCGGCAATCTGCAACGAATATTGATCGCGCACGCCTTTCTGCTTGGCGACTTCGACCGGCAGCCACAGCAACGGCGACTGGATGCGCTCGTCCGGCGACTCCTTCAGATTGTGCCAATGCAGATAGGCGACGACGAGCCTAAGATGGCTGAAACCATATTCGGCGCGGTCGCGTCGCGTCTCCTGAATGACTCGGTCGAACGCCGACGGCAGATAGGGCTGGTCCTCGAACCGCAGCCATTTCGCGAGGTTTACCTTGCCGCCGCCCAGCACCTCGGCGGCGAACTTCCCATCCCAGGTGCAGAGCTGTTCGGCACGGATCGATTCGAGGCGTATCACCATCGGTACGCTGGCGACGGTCAGGTTCACCGTTGCCTGGGTCGGGCGGAAATGGATCAGGCGGTTGCGGCGCGACAGGTCGAACAGCCGATCTCGCAGATGTGCGAGGACAGCCGCGCGGCGGCTCGGCACGCCGGTCGCCCCCGCCAGAACGCGGTTCACATCCAGCCCGACCGGCTGATCGCGATAGTCTTCCAGCCGGCTTGCCGCCGCCATCAGGTCGCTGGCGCGTTCGTGCCGGTTAAGCGCGGTCATCTCGCCGATCAGCGACGCGATCACCGGATGCAACGCGCCGTTGAGCCTGAACAGATTGCCCTGATCGGCGGAGAAACGCCTGACGTCGGTCTCGTCGTTGAAGTCGAGCCCGCACGCGAGGCTGGCGAGGATCAGTCCGATCGAGAAGATATCGGTCTGCTCGTCGTGATGGCCGACCTGCTCTTCCCAACTCCGATAGCCGATCCGGTATGAGGGATTCGCCGCTTCCCGCAGGTCGGCACCAGATCTTTCCCCATCCGGGCTGCCGGCGCGCAGATCGTGGACCTCCGATCCCGTGTCGATGTCGGTGGTCACGCGGTATTCGCCTACCACCCGCAACGCCGACGAGACGCGCGGCTGCGCAGCACGGATGCCCGCTTCGTTCAGTTGCGGCGGACACCCATCGGGGCGGGCGAGCGCGAGTTCGCCATCGCGATCGACCACCGCCTCGTCGCCGAGCTCCGCGACCAGTCCGCGCGCGTGCAAAGCGCCGACCTCGCGCATCAACGGCAGCACCGCGCGCAACAGATCCTCGGACGGCACGCTACCGCCATCGGCGGCCAGACGCTGGCGCAGCGTAACGACGGGCTGCATCGAGACGGGCTGGGTCATGCGGAAACCTTGTCGAGCGGCGCGAGGAGGCGGGTGATCGCTTGGCGGTTCATCTTGAGATCGCGCTTGAGCGCCTCGCGAAACGCAGCGAGCCCGTCATAGTCCTGGGCGAGCCGGGCACCGGCCACGAGCATCGCATCGCGGTCGTCGGGATCGGCCATCGCCAGATCGAAGCTGAGCGCGATCAGATACTCGCGCGTTGCCGCATCGATTCTGGCCGGAGCCAGCGCGGCGGCGTCGATCGGTGTCTCGTCGGATCCCCAGTCTGGGAAATAGCGCCGCAGTTGCGCCGCTACCGCCTCGCCCCCCGCCGCCGGGTCCCTGGCAAGCCTCGCAAGAACGGCGCGCGTCATCGCGGTCATGTCCTGCTGTCGCAGCAGGTCCAGCGTCGCGATCGACCGCGGCCCGCGGATGCGTTCGCTCAGCCATTCCTCCAGGTCGACGTCCGCCCGCCACCATTTGTCGAGCGCCTGCGCGCGCAGGAATATCTCCGGATGCGTGACGCCCTCCGCCACCGGCTTGGTCGCCTCGAGTTCGGCCGCCTGTCGCAGATACGCCTCGGCGTCGACGCTCAGCAAGCCGGTCATCGTCTTGACCAACGTCGCGATCGCGGGTGCGGTGGCGTTTGCGGCGACCGCGCCGCCGCGATCGGCATAGAGCTCGGTGGTCAGCCGGTAGATTCGCGCGGTCTCCGCATGGCTGGGGGCCGCGTTCGGATAGGCCAGCACATGATCGAGAACCGTGGTGGCGACGTGATAGATACCGCCGTCGATCGACCAGAGCTTGTAGTGCGCCAGTTCGTGACCGAACAACGCGACACGCTCCACGCGCGACAGTTTTTCCAGCACGGGGCCGTACAGCACGAGGTGGATTTCACCGGGCACATACCAGAGCGCCGCGTTCATCGTGCTGTCGGGTGCCTGATAGATCGTCACCGGCGCCTCGACCGCTAGCACTGCCAGCACGGCGCGACAATCCGCGTAGATCTCAGGATGCGCCGCGGCGTCGAGCCGGTAATTCTGCCGCAACAGCGTCGCCCGCACCTCTTCGACCTGCTCCCCACGCGTCTCCTGCGCCATCGCCCAAGCCCAGATCTCAGGCTCCGACGTGGTCAGGTATCCGACCACCGCACGATGATACGCAAGCGGCTCGAGTGTTGGTACAACGGTCAAATTCAGTCCCCCGGCTGCCGACACCCTAGGTTCCTGCGAACGTTCGTCCAGCCACGTCTTTCCCGGACCGGACGTTTCCGGTGAGTAAGGAATCCGCGGGAGCTACCGATTTTTGTCTTCGGCTAGATTTAGCACGCTGATTTACTGCCTCGGCGTCGTTCCTTACAACGATGCATGGTTCGGAGAAATCTGCGTCTGGAACCATTCGAGAATGCCGATCCCTCGACGAGGCAGCATCGTCAACGTAACGTTCGAATAGCGCGAAAACGTTCAAAAGAGCGAGTCAGCCAACGGCCGCCGTCTGATCACAAACGCTATAAGCATGCTTGAAAGACATCCGTCATCAGTCCTCGGCAATCAGTTGATGCAGTTACGGACATCCAACGGCAGTTATGAGTACCCCACTCTAAATGTCGCCCTGTCACAATTTCGGATGCCGGTTTGGTACCGCCATGCTGTCTACGAGCACGGAAATCTCGAGGACGGCATCGACCGCCCCAGTATGCGACCCCGCACCTCAACTCCGTCCAGTGCTCGGAACACCCGCTTCAAGCCCAGGCTCTCGAAGCAACATCAGAAAACGGAGTGGACCAGAGTAGGTGTACGCCGCAAACGATCACAGCCCTGCAATACGTGGCGTTACCAATAGCCGTCACCGCGGCATTCGAGGCTCGGCGAGATCGCCAGCTAGCGGGTCGGTGAGTTGGCAAAAATGGCGGAGACGGAGGGATTCGAACCCTCGGTACCAGTAAACCCGGTACGGCGGTTTAGCAAACCGCTGGTTTCAGCCACTCACCCACGTCTCCGGCTGCAGCAGATGCGGGGCTATAGCGAGGGTCGGTGCGGGGGGCAACGCCTGTAATGGCGTCCAGCGCGTTATTCGTCATTCTCTGGATTCACCCACCTCTTCGTCCCGGCCTACCCGGCCATTCACTCGAATTAGCTCGAATTCGACAGCCTCGCGCCCATCGTTCATTGCGCGGCAAGCCCTGCGCTGGTTAACTCGTCGCTTAGGGGTTAACCCGTGGCGCAGCGGTTGACGGCCCTGCTTCGGGGCGCCTTCTGTGTTTGCGATGGGTTTGGGGATCGACATGCGTAGCTTCTGGC
>Ga0308164_10002145_pt1 | contig 20432 bp, 19 predicted proteins | sample PhyTR2_FD_201031 | JGI IMG/M metagenome (GOLD analysis project Ga0308164, IMG submission 201031) | Phyllosphere microbial communities from UC Gill Tract Community Farm, Albany, California, United States - DLSLT.R2 | ecosystem: Host-associated > Plants > Phyllosphere > Unclassified | place: USA... | reverse complement strand
ATTCAGATTTATTAATCGTTACCGATAATGTATCTCCCTATTTGTTGGGACTCCAAGATCTGTTGAATTCACTATGATTGACCTTACTGAAACGGCGTGACCTCATGCGATTTGCAGTTCGACATCAAATGTATGGAGACAAGCTATGATACGATCGATCGTCGCCATGTTGACTGTCTTCATGCTGAGTTCCCAAGCGCTGGCGCAGGTTCCGCCGTTCCCACCGGCCTTCCGAACGCAGGAGATCGCGACCAACGGTGTCACAATTCATGTTCGCGTCGGCGGAAAGGGACCCGCCGTCGTCTTGCTCCATGGCTACGGCGAAACTGGTGACATGTGGGCGCCGATGGCGGCAAATCTCGCACGCGATCACACTGTCATTGTTCCGGATCTTCGCGGTCTGGGCCATTCGTCAAAACCTGCCGGCGGCTTCGACAAGAAGACGCAGGCAGGCGACGTCGCAGGAGTGATGGACGCGCTCAAAGTCGTAAAGGCCGATCTCGTCACGCACGATATCGGCAATATGGTCGGCTACGCGTTCGCCGTTCAGCACCCCGAGCGCGTAAAACGGTTCGTACTGATAGACGCGCCGCTTCCCGGCGTCGGCCCTTGGGATGAGGTCCTCAAAAACCCATTGCTCTGGCATTTCCGCTTTGGTGGACCGGATATGGAGCGGTTGGTCGCAGGACGCGAGCGCATCTATCTCGATCGATTCTGGAACGAGTTCTCGGCGACCCCAGCGGCGTTCACGGAAGGGTCGCGTGATCATTATGCCAAGCTGTACGCCCTGCCGGGTGCGATGCATTCGGGCTTCATGCAGTTTGCCGCGTTCGATCAGGACGCAATCGACAACAAGGCGTTCCTTGCCGCCAAAGGCAAGCTGGACATGCCCGTGCTGGCCATTGGCGGCGAAAAATCGTTCGGGCCGATGATGGCAACCGTCATGCGCTTCGCCGCAAACAACGTGCAGGAGGGTATCATTCCGGGCTCCGGGCACTGGATCATGGAAGAAAATCCCAAGGCGACCAGCTCGATTGTCCGCGCCTTCCTCGAGCAAGGCACGTGAGCGGCGGTAAGCATATGCTCAGCCTGTGCTTGGCACTGACCGCCACCTCTTCCGCGTTCGCTGCACCACAAGGCAGCGAAACCCGCCTGACTCCACCCGAAATTGCAGCGATGGCAAAGGGCGGTGCCGGCGCAGGCACGTCGGGCGTCACCGGTATGCAGACCACTACCCTGAACGGCGACCCGGCAGTTGCCGGTCCTTATACGATCGCGCTGCGTGTTCCGGCGAACATGCGGATCGCTGCACACACCCACCGCGATGAGCGCTCTGCCGTCGTGGTCTCGGGAACCTGGTATTTCGGCTATGGCGCTTAGGCCGAAGAAGCTGCCGTCAAGCCTCTCGTCTCCGGCAGCTTTTATACCGAACCGGCAGGCGCGCCGCATTTTGCGCTGACCCGTAACGAGCCGGCGGTCGTGTATATCAGCGGGTTTGGTCCGACCGACACGCAGTATGTCGAAGCAGCATCCGATCCAAAAACTTCGCCCCCGGACGGCCCTACCGAAAACCGAAAATAATACGACGCTGTCTGTGAAGCGACGGTAGCGAGTCGCTGAAGCGGTGTTGCGGACTGATCAGCAAGAGCGTCAGGCGTTTTACGGGCATACATATCGCGCGGAGCGGCAGGACTGCCCTTATGCCCGCTCGGCATGGCGCATAGCCTGGGGCGAGCGACCGAACGCACGTCGGAACGCGCGACGCATCCGTTCCTCGTCGCCAAAGCCGGTCTCGGTCGCAATGACTTCGATGCTGTGGCGGCTTTGTTCGACCATCTGGCGAGCGGCTTCCACCCTTAGGCTCTCCACGGCCTTGGCAGGCGACGTTCCCGTCTCGATGCCGAACGCCCGGCTGAACTGACGGGGGCTGAGGCCGGCGACCCGCGCGAGGTCGTCGACCGACAACGACTTGCCCAGATTGCTCCTCACGAACAGCAACACGTCGTGGATCCGATCGGAGCGCGGCGCCAGGGCTTGGTGGACGGACGACTGCGGCCGTCCTCCGGTGCGCTGATAGTCGATGACCAGGGTCTTCCCGACCGCACGCGCCGCGTCCAAGCCGAGATCGTTTTCAAGCATGCACAAGGTAAGATCGATCCCGGCGCTGTTGCCCGCGGCGGTCCAGAACGCGCCATCGACGACGAACAGCCGGTCCTCCAACAGGTCGAGGTCCGGAAAACGCGTTCGGAAGGCCTCCGTGAATGCCCAGTGCGTCGTCACCTGGCGGTCCTGCAGCAGACCGGCATCGGCCAGCGCGAACGCGCCGGTGCAAATCGAAGCAAGCCGTCGCGACTTTGCCCCCATTTCGATCAGGAATGCCGCCAGCCGCGGCGACGTCGGCACGACTTCGGTATTGCCGCCGATGATCAGCGTATCGAACGACGTGTCCGGGAACGGCGCAGTCATCAGCATTACGCCCGACGATGTCGCGATCGGCCCGCCATATTCGGACAGTATCATAATGTCGTAGATGGGTTCGGCGGCGGCGATGTTGGCGAATTCGAATACCGAAAGCGCCGCCAAACTCATGACCGGGAATCCCGATGTCACGATGAATCCAACGGTTATCATGGTTTTTCCCGCGACCTGAAAGGAGGGATATACGACATTTGGGCAAATACTGGACGGTGCTAAGACTTGATATACCGCAAATGCTTGGGGATCTGTATGATGATCTTGTCGAGACGCGCTGCCATCGCCGCTGCGAGAACTTTACCGTGCAACATTCGCCAATGCTCGTGGCGCATCGAAGCCTCATGACGCCTTTCCAGCCCTTCGCAGAGCATCGCGTCCCGAGCGGACAAGGCGATGCGCGGATCTGTGCGCCGGTCGACGCCGGCCACTGGCTGCAATCCGACGAACCGGCGCTGGTCGCCAAGGAGATCCTGTCATGAACACGAATCCCCCCACCCCCGCCGAAGTCAAGATCCTCGCGAACGTACCCGTCACGCGCGTGCTCGCGCTGGGCCGCTGGACCGATGCCGCGCTCCCGGAGAAACGGGGTGCGGTGATGCCGTTCGAGGCGCGGGAGACCATGGCGCTGATGCTGGCGGGGAAGATCGACCAGTGGTTCGCGCGGTCGGACGGCGAAGGCGCGGTATTCCTGATGAACGTCACCGATCCGGCCGAAGCGCATGCACTGCTCGAGGCACTGCCGCTCGGACAGGCGGGCATGATGACTTTCGAGCTGATCCCGATCGGGCCGTTATGGCCGCTCGGCCTGCTCGGACGCGACGGATAATGCAGCCTTCTGCGACCCGCCGTGCCGTCCTTGCCGGCACCGGGGCAACGGCCGCCGCCCTCGCCCTGCCTGCAACAGCGCTCGCAACCACGCTCACATCGCCTTCTAGGATCGGACCCAAGACCATGAGCCATGTCACCATGAAGGACGGCGCGAAGATCTATTACAAGGACTGGGGCACCGGCCCGGTCGTCACGTTCTCGCACGGCTGGCCGCTCAGCGCCGATGCGTGGGATGCGCAGATGCTGTTCTTCGGCAAGCTCGGCTACCGCGTGATCGCGCATGACCGCCGCAGTCATGGCCGCTCCGACCAGACGTGGCACGGCAACGACATGGATACGTATGCCGACGATCTGGCGACGTTGCTCGACACGCTGGACGTGAAGGATGCCGTGATGGTCGGTCACTCGACCGGCGGCGGCGAAGTCGCGCGGTACCTCGGCCGACACGGCCTGTCGCGCGTGTCGAAGGCCGTGCTTATCTCGGCGGTGCCGCCGCACATGCTGCAGACGCCGTCCAATCCGGTCGCGGCCCCCAAGAGCGTGTTCGATGGACTGCGTGCTGCGCTGATTGCCGACCGGGCGCAGTTCTACCGTGATTTCCCGATGGTGTTCTATGGTTACAACAAGGGGATCGAGCCGTCGCAGGGGCAGATCGACTCGTTCTTCATGCAGGGAATGATGGGCAGCCTTGAAGGACAGTATGACTGTATCGCCGCGTTATCAGAGACTGATTTTACCCAGGACCTGAAGTCGATGGCGATCCCCACACTGCTTCTCCACGGCGTGGAGGATCAGGTCGTGCCGATCGATATTGCCTCGCGTAAATCGATCGGGATTTTGCCGAAGGGCGTGCTGGTCGAGATCGAAGGCGCCCCCCATGGTATATGCGTCACGCACGCCGACCGGATCAACGCCGAACTGCTGAAATTCATTAAGGCCTGATCCGGGCCGTCGATGGCGAACACGATTCGACACCCCGGCACGAAGCGAGCATCGTCCCGGCATGCCGACCAACGACAAGACCGAGCGATCACGCTGTCGATGGGCGCAGGGCGATCCGTTGCTCGCGACCTATCACGACGCAGAATGGGGCGTGCCCGAACGCGACCCGCGCGCGCTGTGGGAAAAGCTGATGCTCGACGGATTTCAGGCCGGGCTGGCCTGGATCACGATCCTGCGCAAGCGCGACGCGTTCCGGAATACCTTTGCGGGCTTTGATCCGGACATCGTCGCGCGGTTCAGCGAGCCGGATATCGCGACGATGCTCGGCAACGCCGGTATCGTCCGCTCGCGCGCGAAGATCGAGGCGACGATCGGTAACGCTCGCGCCTATCTCGCGATGCGCAATGCGGGCGAGGATTTCGCCGATTTCGTCTGGGGGTTCGTCGATGGTACGCCCGTGATCGGCGATGGCGAAAAGGCGTTGACCCGCTCGCCCGCATCCGAAGCGCTGTCCGCGGCGCTCAAGCAACGCGGTTTCAAGTTCGTCGGCCCGGTCATCGTCTATGCCTGGATGCAGGCCTGTGGTCTGGTCGACGATCACGAAACGTGCTGTTTCCGCCGAGCGAAGTCATGAGCCTGCCACCATCGAGGTCCGTCGACCACGCGTTTACAGACGGCGCAACGATCAGGGCGGTCCGCTACCCCGGCTGGACGATCGCTGCGACGATGCTGGCCTCGAGCCTCGCCTTCATCGACGGCTCGGTGACCAACGTCGCGCTCCCCGCGATCGGCAAGGATCTCGGTGGCGGTGCAGCCGATCTCCCCTGGATCATCAACGCGTATCTGCTGCCGCTTTCGGCGCTGCTGCTGCTCGGTGGTGCGGCAGGCGACCATTATGGCCGACGGCGAATGCTGGTGATCGGTACAATTCTGTTCGCGCTTGCATCGATCGGCTGCGCACTGGCGCCGACGCTGTCGATCCTGCTGGCCGCGCGCGGACTGCAGGGCATCGGCGCCGCGATCCTGATGCCCAACAGCCTGGGCATCCTCGGGAGTTCGTTCGGGGGGGAAGCGAGGGGTCGCGCGGTGGGGACATGGGCCGCAGCCGGCGCGATCGCCAGTGCAGTCGGCCCGCCGCTTGGCGGCTGGCTGGTCGACACCCTGGGCTGGCGCACGATCTTCTACCTCAATCTGCCTGTCGCGGCCGCCGCGATCGTCGTCGCGCTGCGCTATGTCGAGGAAAGCGATCCCGGCGAGCAGCGGCTCGACTGGCTCGGCGCGATCCTCGCGACCGCCGCGCTCGGGACGCTGACATGGGCGCTGACTCTGTGGTCGAGCGGTCATGTCCTGTCGCCGAAGATCGGGGCGGGGCTAGGCGTAGGCATCGTCCTGCTGCTCGCGTTCGTCGGCCAGGAACATCGTCTGGGCGACCGCGCGATGATGCCGCTGACCCTGTTCGCGTCACGCCCGTTCGTTGGGCTGACCTTGCTGACGTTGCTTTTGTACGGCGCGCTGGGCGGATTGCTGGTCTTGTTGCCGTATCTGTTGATCGTCGGTGGCGGCTACAGCCCGACCCAGGCGGGCTTCGCGCTGCTCCCGTTCTCGATCGTGATCGGCACCGCGTCGCGCTTTGCCGGACGACTAAGCGAACGGATCGGTCCGCGCTGGCCGCTGACGATCGGACCGATCGTTACAGGGGTCGGTTTCGCGCTGATGGCGACCGTCGACCCTGCGGCCCGCTATTGGAGCAACGTGCTGCCAGGCCTGGTAGTGATCGCACTCGGAATGGCCGGCGCGGTCGCGCCGCTTACGACCGCGGTACTTTCATCCGTCGACGATCGACATACCGGCACAGCATCGGGGTTCAACAGCGCAATCGCGCGAACCGGGGGCTTGATCGCGACAGCGTTGGCCGGTGCCGTTGTCGCTGCATCGGTCGTACAGTTGACCACGGCGTTCCACACCGCGGCCCTGTTGGCAGCATTTTCCGCGGTGATGGCAGGCATCATTGCATTTGCAACACTCAATCACGAGCGGAGCAGGCGATAGCTTCACGTTAGCGACCCCGGACTAACGCCAGGCGCGAGCGTCGTTTCGGCCAAGCAGTTGAACTCCCGGCCGAAAACGGCACGGGTGGTGCGTTCGGACGTTTTTAGCCTGACATTCCGAGACCACGTCTCGCTCGCAGCGGCAACTCCTAGTACGCGGCTATTGCTATTGCGAACCTTTCTCATATTCCGTAAGCGCTGCGAGCTTCTCGGGGGAATGTCGTGCGTTTCAATTCAGGCTGCCTGCTCGCCATAACGGCGCTCGCCACACCGTCCGTCGCGAGGGCGGGGACGATGTCGTCGCCTGAGCCCGACCAGGAGATCGTCGTTACCGCGCGGGCATCACCGACCCCGACGGTCGCGGACGATCACTACAAGCCGACGCCAGACGCATCGACGCTGCGGTCTGCGGCCTCGCCGCTCGATACACCGCAGGCGGTCAACGTGGTGCCCGCACAGGTCATTCGTGATCAACGGCCGCGCTATCTCGACGATGTCCTGATCAACGTCAGCGGGATCACGCAGGGCAACACGCTGGCCGGCACGCAGGACACCGTGCTCAAGCGCGGCTTCGGCGGCAACCGCGACGGGTCGGTTATGCATAACGGTACGCCGGTAGTGCAGGGCCGCGCGTTCAACGCCGCCACGCAAAGCGTCGAGGTGCTCAAGGGCCCCTCCTCGCTGCTCTATGGCATCATGGATCCGGGCGGCGTGATCAACATCGTCAGCAAGAAGCCTCTGCTCGAAACGCATCTGAATATCGCGCTGACCGGATCGAGCTATGCCGCCGGCCGATCGGGGCTGGAGGGCATGGCCGACCTGACCGGATCGCTCGGTGGCGATTTCGCCGCGCGGCTCGTCGTCGATCATCAGGACGAGGATTACTGGCGCAATTTCGGCGAGCGCCGCGACACGCTGATCGCGCCGTCGCTCGCCTGGTACGGGACGCGCACGCAGGCCGTCGTCTGGTATGAATACCGGAAATTCGACTATCCGTTCGACCGCGGCACCGCGCTCGATCCGCGGACGCTGACACCGCTCGCGGTCCCGCGACGCCAACGTCTGGACGACGTGAACAACAGGATGGCAGGGTCCAGCCATCTCGTACAGCTTGCCGTCGACCACCAGCTTGGCGGCGGCTGGGCGGCGCGTCTCGCGTCCAGCTTCAACAGCGAAACCTACGACGCCGGCCAGCTCCGCGTATCGGGCGTTAATGTCGCGCGGGGTACGCTCACGCGCAGCAACGATGCGACGCTCGGATCGCTCAGCACCGACGCCTACGCGCAGGCCTATGTCGATGGCGGGTTCGAACTGCTCGGCCTCGATCATCAGGTGATCGTCGGGATCGAAGGCGAATATCGCCGCTATTACCGCCGCGACCTGATCCGGCAGGCGGTCCGCTCGACGTTCAGTTATGTAAACCCGGTCTACGGACTGGAAGCTTTCCCAACGACGATCTCGGCCAGCGACAGCGACCAGACCGATCGGCTCTACAATTACTCGCTGTTCGCGCAGGATTCGATCCATCTCGGCGACCGCTGGATCGTCAGCGCCGGCGGGCGCCTGGTCGGTTTCGACCAGCGTGCCGGACGAGGTCGGCCATTCGTTGCGAACACCGACCTTAACGATTGGGAGTTCGTGCCGCAGGCCGGGCTTGTCTGGAAGGCGGCGGATGTCTTCTCGCTGTATGCAAGCTATACCCGATCGCTGAAGCCCACGTCGACGATCGCACCGCTTGCCAGCGGCGTTACGATCGGATCGGGGTTCGCGCCCGAGCGCGGGCGATCGTTCGAAGTGGGCGCGAAACTCGACGTGCCTGACCGAATTACAGCGACGCTGGCGCTGTACGACATCGACAAGCGCAACGTGCTCGTATCGCAGTTCAACACCGCCACGGGCCTGACCGAATACCGGACCGCGGGCCGGGCGATCTCGCGCGGGGTCGAGTTCGATGTGTCGGGGCGGATCACCGAGGCGCTGAGCCTGATCGGCAGCTATGCCTACACGCACGCCCGCACCACCGAGGACCCGGTGTTCGCTGGCAAGGAGCTGGCCAATGTCGCGCCGCACACCGCGTCGCTGTCGGCCGCGTACGAAGTCGGGCGGATCGCCGGCGACGACAGCCTGCGGCTCGGCGGCGGTGCGCGCTATGTCGCGCGGCGACCGGGCGATAACGCGAACAGCTTCAGGCTGCCCGATTACACCGTCGCCGATGTGTTCGTGACCTACGACACGATGCTCGCTGGGAAGGCCGTCACCTTCCAGTTCAATCTGAAGAATATCTTCGACAGGACCTATTACACGTCCGCGGTGAACGTCTACGGCGTGGCGATCGGCGATCCGCGGCGCGCGATCGGCACGATGAGCTTCCGCCTGTGATGCGGTGGCTCGTGCTTCTTGCGCTCGCCGTCGCCTCGCCGGTCGTCGCGAAAACATCGACGGCTGTGCTGGTGATGCAGCAGGGCGGACCCTCCGCCGCCACCGACCTCAAGGTTCGCGACCACCTGACCGCGCGGGGCTTTGCGGTGCGGCTCGCCGGTCAGGATGCGGATCCGGTATCGGCGCGCGGTGCCGCCCTGGTCGTGATCTCGTCGAGCGTCTCGGGCAAGGACGTGAAGCCCGGCTGGCGTGCTCTCGCGGTGCCGCTGGTCACCTGGGAGAACGACCTGCTCGACGACCTCGCGATGACCGGAAAGCGCCACGATTTCGACTTCGGCGAGGCGGACAAGGAGCGTTTCGTGTGGATCGTCAACGCGCCGCAGGCGATGGCGGCGGGGCTGCCCGCGGGGATCGTCAACGTCTATGTGAAACAGGCGCCGATGGGTTGGGGAAAACCGGGCCTCGGCGCGACGACGATCGCGACGATCTACGGCCAGCCCGAAAAGGCCGCGGTGTTCGGGTACGAGGCCGGCGCGACGATGGATTACGAGACGCTGGCACCGGCGCGGCGCGTGATGCTGTTCCTCGGCAATGACGGCTTCAACAATTTGTCGCCCGCCGGCCTTCGTCTGTTCGACGCGGCGATCGACTGGGCGGTTACCGCGAAATGACCCGGCGCATCTTGTTCCAGATCCACTGGTTCCTCGGCATCACCGCAGGCCTCGTGCTCGCACTAATGGGCGTCACCGGCGCGACGATGAGCTTTGAGGACGAAATCATGGCGGCGCTGAGCCCCGGCGTGGTCACGCTGGCACCATCGCTCCTGCCTCGCCTCTCGCCAGACCAGATTATAGCCGCCGCGTCGTATCAGCGTGACGGCGCACGCGTGACGCAAGTCGTGATCGAGCGCGATCCGACGCTGGCGGCCGAGGTGACTTTCGCGCCACCCAAGGGGATCCGTCGCGGCACGCACATGTTCGTCGATCCCCGCACCGGCGTGCTGCTCGGTCCGGCAACGGGTGAGGCGTTCTTCCGCACGGTCATGGACCTGCATCGCTGGCTCGCGCTGCCCGGCGGACCGAACAGCATCGGCCGGCAGATAACCGGATTTGCCGCGCTGTCACTGATCTTCTTCGCGCTGTCGGGGCTGTATCTGCGCTGGCCGCGGCGCGCGCTCGACTGGCGATCCTGGCTCGTGCTCGATCTGCGCAAGACCGGGCGCAATTTGTACCGCACGCTGCACGCGGTGATCGGCGGTTGGCTGTTCGTGTTCTACCTGCTGAGCGCGCTGACCGGGCTGACCTGGTCCTATGACTGGTACAAGCGGGGTGCGACGTATGTGCTGACCGGCAAGATCGGCAAAGACGACGGGCGCCGCGGCGAGCCGGCTGGCACTGCGCGTCCTCTCGCACCGGCATGGGCGCGGTTCGTGGCGAGCGAAGGCTCGCGCTTCGACCGCGTCGCGATCACCGTTCCGACGGGTGACAAGCCCGTCGTCATGCGCATGCTGCCCCGGAATGTACGGTTCGATCGGATGACCGACGAACTGCGGTTCGACGCGGTCACCGGCGCGCTCATGCAAGCCGAGCGCTACGCCAAGCGCGGACCGGGTGCGACGCTAGCGGCGAATTTCTACGCGCTGCATACGGGTGCCTTTTTCGGCATCGCCGGTCGTATCCTGTTGTTCGTGAGCAGTCTCACGATGCCGCTGTTCACGATTACCGGGCTGCTGCTGTATCTCGCGCGACGGCGATCGAAGCGGGCCCTCGCGGCGGTAGCGGCGGCGATGGCCCCGTCCTCCGGCATGATCGGCAGCGACATGCTCGTCGTTTATGCCTCGCAGACCGGCAATGCCGAGCGGATCGCCCGGTTGAGCGCCGCGGCCTTCCCCGGTGCGAGCATCCGCGAACTGGCGACGCTCGATGCCGAGACATTGCGTACCGCCGGCCGTGCGCTGTTCGTGGTCGCGACCTACGGCGAAGGCGACGCCCCCGATCGTGCCCGCAAATTCGCGGCAACGACGATGTCCGCCCCGATCGATCTTGGGTTGCTCGACTATGCGGTGCTGGCGCTCGGCGACCGCGAATATCCCGATTTCTGTGCATTCGGGCACCGTGTCGATGCGTGGCTGCATGCCAGCGGTGGAAGGCGATTGTTCGACCGGGTCGATCTCGACGATGCGGACATCGATGCCGAGCGGCATTGGCAACAACAGCTGTCCGCGATCGCAGGCGCGGCGATCCAGCCCGACTGGCAACGCGCGGACTATGCGTCGTGGACGCTCTCGGCGCGTGAGCACGTCAATCCCGGTAGCCCAGGCTGTGCAGTCTACAGGGTGGTGTTGACCCCGGATGCGCAGAACGACTGGGCGCCGGGCGCAATCGCCGAGGTGTTGCCGCGTCACGATCCAGACCGCGTCGGTCGCTGGTTGGAGCGTGTCGATCGTTCAGACGAGCCTGGGTTGCGTAAAACCCTGCTGGATAAGATGCTACCCGACGACGGCAATGCTCCGCTCCAGCTACTCGCACACCGCGACTATTCGATCGCGTCGATCGCAGAGTCCGGCACGGTCGAACTTCTGGTCCGCGCCTGTGAAGCGCCGGATGGCGGGCTCGGGATTGGCTCCGGCTGGCTGACGCAAGTCGCACCAATCGGGGGGGCCGTACTGATGCGGATCCGCGACAATCCGGGGTTCGCACCCGCCGACCCCGCAGTGCCGATCGTCCTGATCGGCAACGGCACCGGCCTTGCCGGCCTGATGGCGCATCTGCGCGATCGCGCGGCCCGCGGTGGCGCTCCCGCATGGCTGCTGTACGGCGAGCGATCGGGCGCGCACGACCGGCCCTATGCGGCCGAACTGGCGACGCTTGCTGGCGACGGACCATTGACGCGGATCGATCGCGCCTTCTCGCGCGACGCGGACTGCGGTCGCTATGTCCAGCACCTCGTCGCCGATGCCGCCGACGAGATCATCGATTGGGCGGATCGCGGCGCCGCGTTCTATGTATGCGGCAGCCTCGCCGGCATGGCGAGCGCGGTCGATGCGGCTCTGCGGGCAATCTTGGGCGATGCTCGGCTGGAGGCGATGGCCGAACAGGGGCGGTATTGCCGTGATATCTATTAGGCAGCCGAGGTCGAACGCCCGCTGCGCCTCGCGATCAGGATCAGCAGCACTATGGCCGCGGCCAGGACGACGGACGCCAGCGGACGGCTGAACGCCAGGCCGCCATGGTCGACCGGCTTGTCGAGGAAATCGCCGACTGCGGCACCGAGCGGGCGGGTCAGGATGAACGCCGCCCAGAATAGCGAGACCCGGCTGACGCTTGTGGTGAAATACAGCAGCACCAGCAGCGCGAGGCCAGCTGCGAAGATGGCGGCCGCGCCGGTATAGCCGAGCCCGCCGGTATCGGCGAACCAGTCGCCGAGCGCGGTGCCGAGCGTCTGCGAAACGGTGATCGTGATCCAGTAGAACAGCTCCGCGCGCGGTTCGTGCACCGTCTCCACCGCGATCGAGCCGAGCGTGCGATACCAGGCGAACAGCGCCGCCAGCACGAGCGTGAGCAGCAGCGCTGACCCGCCCCCATAGCCGATCCCGAGCGACCGGGTGGCGAAGTCCGCCATTGTCGTGCCGGCAGTGGTCGAGGCGATGATCGTCGCCCAGTACAGGAACGGACGATAGCGCGTCGCGGCGATCTGCGCTGCGACCAAGATTACCAATGCGCCGAGGAAGATCGCGCTACCGACCAGATAGCCGAGGTTCATCGACATGCTGACGGTGTCGCCCGCGGTCTCGCCCAGCGTGGTCGCGAGGATCTTGATGATCCAGAAACCGAGCGTGACCGCCGGTACTTTGCTGAGCGCGGCACGGGCCGGGGTTGCGAGGGGCATGCGCTATCTCCAACGAACCGCGCGACGTCTAAACCTGTTGCGGCACTGGGCGAAGTGGCGACTGCGAACATTGGGAAATAGTATGGTAGCTGCAAGCTCCTCCCAATGCGCCGCACTAGGCCGAGCGCGCGCAGATCGATGGTGCGGGTATGGTCGCGTGCGGCACTCAAGTGTAGCTCGCCGCGCTCGTACTTATCAGCACTGAACACGCTGCCTGCCGCCCAGACTGTTCCCGCGCTACGAGTGCTTGGCAGCGCCGTCACGTATCGACACCTCCGGAGAATTGCGCGGGATGCCGGAAGTACGACGGTTGAGGAAGCTAGGGACGAAGCCGAGTAACGCATGTACCTTGGGGTTGCGTAGGCCATCGGCGGGATTGCGGCGCACCCACGGTCCGATTAACTCCGACGCGTACCGCGATAGGCAGAGGACGGCATTAGCGACACGCCGTGCAGCGAGTCCCTCGATCGTCATACGGCAACCTCCCCGAACCCTGGGCAAAGGGTTACATTCGCGCCGTACCGCAACGACATGAACCCGACGGTTCGATCGATGCACCATACGGAGAACGCCAATGACTGCGACCTACGATACCAAACTCGGACTTTACATCGCTGGCGAGTGGCTGACTGGCGACGGTCGCGATACGCGCGATGTGCTCAACCCGGCGACAGGCGCGGGGCAGGCCGCGTTGCCGCTTGCCAGCGCCGCCGATCTCGATTCCGCGCTGGAGGCGGCGCAGCGCGGGTTCGTCGCGTGGCGGGCCACCCCGCCCGAAAAGCGCGCCGCAATTCTGACGCGGACCGCACAACTGCTGCGCGAGCGCGCCGATCATATCGCGCGCATCGCGACGCTCGAACAAGGGAAGATCCAGGCCGAGGCCAAGGGCGAGGTCGCCTTCGCCGCCGCGCTGCTCGATTTCCATGCCGCGGAGGGCCTGCGCGTCTATGGCCGCGTGCTGCCCCGCCCCTCGGGCAGCCGCAGCCTCGTCCTGCACCAGCCGGTCGGTCCGGTCGCGGCGTTCTGCGCGTGGAACTTCCCGATCATGAACGTCGTGCGCAAGATCGCCCCCGCGCTCGCCGCCGGCTGCTCGATCATCATCAAGCCGTCCGAGGAAACCGCGGGCAGCGCGGTCGAGGTGCTCAAGTGCTTCCAGGATGCGGGGCTCCCCGGCGACGTCGCGCAGTGCGTGTTCGGCGTGCCCGACATGGTCTCGCGCCACCTGCTCGCCTCGCCGATCACGCGGAAACTGAGCTTCACCGGGTCGGTCCCGGTCGGCAAGGCACTGATGAAGCTCGCCGCCGACACGATGATGCGCACGACGATGGAGCTTGGCGGTCACGGCCCGGTGCTGGTGTTCGACGATTGCGATCTCGACAAAACGCTCGACACGCTGGTCGCGCACAAGTTCCGCAACGCCGGGCAGGTCTGCGTCGCGCCGACCCGCTTCCACGTGCAGGACGGCATCTATGACCGCTTCGCCGCGGGCTTTGCCGAACGGACACGCGGACTGAAGGTCGGCGATGGGATGGATTCGGCCAGCCAGATGGGCCCGATGGCCAACGCGCGCCGCCCCGATGCGATCGCCGAGCTGGTTGGCGACGCGACCGGCCATGGTGCAAAGCTGCTCGCGGGAGGCGACTATGGCGGTCAGGACGGGTTCTTCTTCCAGCCGACGGTCCTGTCCGACGTGCCACTGTCGGCGCGCGCGATGAACGAGGAACCGTTCGGCCCGGTCGCCCTGCTGAGCCGCTTCGGTAGCGACGAGGACGCGGTCACCGAAGCCAACCGCCTGCCGTTCGGGCTGGCAGCGTATTGCTTTACCGAGAATGGCCGACGCCAGAACATGCTCGGCGATGCGATCGAGGCCGGGATGATCGGCATCAACACCGTCCGCCTGAGCTATCCCGACAGCCCGTTCGGTGGCGTCAAGGACAGCGGGCACGGCTCCGAAGATGGTCCCGAGGGCATCGCGGCACATCTTGTCACCAAGGCCGTCCACATCAGCTGATTGCGGCCCTGCGGCTTCTACCTCCAACGAACGCGACCTGCCGGAAAATGCCGAACCGGCGATACCGGCAGGTCGCCCCCGACCCGACGACTCCGGCCGAACACCGGCCTGGATAGCTACATATCAGCGCGATACCGCCACCCCTGCCCCCACAATCAGGGCCAGTTCGTGGCGTGAGCGCTTGGCACCACCGATCTCAATTCTGAAACTCTTCCTTGTCGATCAAGCATAGCCGACTGCACTTACGACAGAACTTGTCCATCTCGGATGCTTTGCACCAAATAAAATCGAATTTGGTTCAATTGCCAATTGCGGCCAAATCCCAATCGGATCATGAAGCTGCAAGGTCAATAATCTTCGAACAACATTTTTCGATTCATTGACGACTGATTAACTAAAACTCAGTCTACCTAATTGTGATTGTAGTCAAGAGCCAACTTTTACTCTTGAATTCTATCCAGAAGATCAGTGCACCAATACGTGCTGCTGGTTGCGGCGACCTGTGCCTTGGCAAAACAGCCCCCACGATCGCCTCATCGCTCCGGATATTCCGGAAACATAGGAGAAGGCGCTATGAATGGTTATGCTCAGAACTATCTCGGTGGCTCCGTTCAGCAACGGTATGGCGGCGGCAGCCCCGGGGTCGGTTGCCCGATAATAACGACTACGATGGTTTGCACGATCGGCGTGGACACGGCGGCCGGCGTGGGAGCCGGCGCTCCAGGCTGCAAGGATGTGATGTGGACGGCAGGCTGTACCTTCGCCGGCCAGCAGGCGGCAGTTGCGGATTGTGGTAACGTACTGACCACGCTCGTCTGTACGCTCGGTGCGCCGCAAGCCGCACCCTCACCCAAGGGTGCAGTCGATTGCGTACAAATCGCGATGAGCTTTGGCTGCACATTCCAGGGCGGACAAGGTGTCGGGAAGCAGGCGGCCGGCTATGGCGCGGCCTGTGGCAACGTGCTCACCACGCTGGCCTGCACGCTCGATACCCAAGCACCCGCAGCCGGTGACGCTATGTGCGTCACGTTGGTCACCGCACGTCCGACCTGGTGCGTGCCGGTACCCGCAGGCGTCGGCAGCGACGCACAGGCAGCGGATTGCAAGCATGTCATGTGGACAGCGGGCTGCACGTTCGCGGGACAGCAGCAGAACGCCGTGGGATGCGCCGAGCTGGTTACCACGACGCTCTGCACGCTGGCTGGGGCACAGCCAGCCGAGGCGTTGGATTGCGGCAACGTGCTGACGACGCTGGCCTGCACGCTGGGTGACGAACAGACCGGCGCGCTGGGTGCGGCACCCGGATGCAAGGACGTGCTGTGGACTGCAGGGTGCACGTTCCAGGCCGCCGAATCGGTTGCGGATTGCGGGCATGTCCTGACGACGCTCGCCTGCACGTTGGTCGCGGTTCCCGAGGAGAACGTCACGGCGACGGATTGCAAGCACGTGATGTGGACGGCGGGTTGCACCTTTGCGGGTCAGCCGCAGGCGCCCGAGGTCGAGCTCGACTGCAAGCACGTGATGTGGTCGGCGGGCTGCACCTTCTGATCGATACTCGAAAGCCGCCGGCCCTCAAGGGTCGGCGGTTCTTCGCGATTTCCCTCGCATATGGCAGGCCGCATGGACCCGATCGTCACCCGCAATCTCATCCGCTACCTGACAGGCAAAGGCCTGATCGATCGCGCCGGGATCGTCGATGGCGGCATGGTCCTGACGATGAGCCGCAGCCGCAACCGGTTCGTGATGCTCAAGCAGCGAAACGGCCCGGCGTATTTCATCAAGCAGGCGATCGAGACCGAGCCCGGTACGCGCGAGACGATCGCGCGCGAAGCAGAGGTCTATCGCGGCGCGTTCGGCGACGACCGCCTGCGCCCGCTGCGCGATCTGCTGCCGCAGTTCCGGCTCTACGACGCCGAGCAGGGCATCTTGATCAACGATCTGATCCCGGACAGCGAGACGCTGACCGCGGTTCACCGCAAGCTCGGAACCTGCCCTGTCGACCTTGCCGCACGACTGGGGTCCGCCTTGTCCGCCTATCACGCGATCCGCTTCGTCGAGGGCGCACCGCAAGCCGCGCTGTTCCCGCAGCAGTCGCCCTGGATCCTTCGGCTCCACGGCGAGGCGGATGTCAGCGGCATGCGGCGCAGTCCGGCGGCATCGGCGCTGCTCGACATATTGCTATCGGCGCCAGGCGCAGGTGCAATGCTCGGCGAACTGCGCGAGGGGTGGAAACGCGATACGCTGATCCATACCGACATGCGGTGGGAAAACTGCCTGCTCGCCCCGAAGGGCGAGGCGCTGGCCGATCGACAACTCTACATTATCGACTGGGAACTGGCGGATATCGGCGACGCGGCCTGGGACGTCGGCAGCATGCTGCAATCCTATCTCGCCTTCTGGATCGGCTCGATGCCTGCCGGATCAGACCCCGCTGCGCTGTTCGCGCGTGCGACCGTGCCCCTCGCGTTTGTCCAGCCCGCGATCGCGGCCTTCTGGACCGCGTACATCACCGCCAGCGATACCTATCGGGGCGACGCACCGGGCTTCCTGAAACGCTGCATCGGCATGTTGGCCGCTCGCATGATGGTGACCGCGTTCGAACGCAGCGCCTGGAGCCAGACGACCGATCCGATCGCCATTCTCCTCGCCCAAACCGCGCTGAACATCCTCGCCGACCCGGACCGCGTGGCGGAGGAATTGCTCGGCATCGGCGATCCGACGCCTCGCGCGATCAACCAGGCAATCGCGGCGTGACCGGTACCGCAAGCGAACTCGCCCCCTTCGTCGCGGCGCTGCGGATCGGCGACGACGGTGCGATCCTGCTCGATGACGTTGCGGTCGGGCGAGTGAGCGGCGCAGCGACCGAAGACGCGTTGGCGACAGCGCTGATGCCAGTGGTCTACGAGCATGCCTATGCGCGAGTATTTCCCAGGGACGATGCCGTCGCCTCGGTCGAACCCGCCGACCTTACCGCCGCCTTGGAACATGCCAATACCAGCCGATCACGTGCCGAGCAGGGATGGATTTTCAGCGGGAGCGACACGAATGGCAGTGTGCTGGCGACACGCCACGGCCGCACGCGCCGGTTCGTGCCCGGCCAGTTCATCGCAATCGATGGCGTCATGCCGATACCGAAGGGAAGCGCGTTGGCGGTGCAGATCCCCGGCGGATCGACCACCGCGCAGGCCGGTTTCTATTACGCGTTCGGCGAGGCGTTTCGCGACGTCAACGATCTTGCGCCGATCGTCCGCTTCTACTGGAACGTGCAGATCAGCGGCGCGGTCGATCTGGTGACCGGATTGACCGCCCTGCTCAACCGCTACCGGATACCGTTCGATTTCAAGATTGTCGTCCGCAGCGCCGATTACACCCGCCGCGACAACGCGGTGCTGTATATCGCGCAACCGCTGTTTCCGGCCGTATCGACGATACTCCTCGCGGCCTACCCCGCTTTCGCCGCGTTGCTCGACGACCCTGTGCCGCTGTTTGCGAGGCGCCTCGCGCCCGGGCTGGGCTTCGCCGAGGATCCAGGCAACCGCGAGAGCTTCGGCATGGCCCGCAGCCAGCTGGTCGCACAAGCGCTCGCCGCATCACGCGCCGATGACGGGTTCGCCGTGCCGAAGTTCGCCGATACGCTGACGGCAAAGATCGCGGAAGCAGGCCTGCGCGCAGACGCCTTATGGCTCAACGCCGGCTCCGACGATCAGTATGACGTTCCTCCGATGCTCTCGCAGCAGGCGATACAGTGATCATGAACCCCCTCTATCTCGAAACCGCCTTCGATATCGGCACCAAGCTTGCGCGTGACGCGGTGTGGCACGGCGTGCGCTGCAACTGGTTCGGTCCCATCCATGAGGATTTCATCGGCGCCCAGGTGCTCGGGTGCGGCACGATGGGTCCGACCCTGTACGACGGCACCGCGGGGATCGGCCTGTTCCTCGCACGGCTGCACCGGGCCACCGGCGATCCGCTCGCGGCGCGAACCGCGGCTGGCGCAATCGCACATGCGCTGGACCGTGCGGCGGATATCCCCGAAGCACTCCACCGCGGCTTCTACACCGGGTTTCTCGGGATCGGGTATGCGGCGATGCAGGCCGGTGCTGCAATCGACCGCGAAGACCTTGTCGCGCAAGGGCTCGCGATGGTCCACCGCGCAGTCGCGCTGTCGCCGGAGGGTCGCGTGGCGATCGACGTGATGTCCGGCAACGCAGGCGCGATACCCGTGCTGCTTGCCCTCGGTGTAGCGCATGATGCGCCTTCGCTCACCGATGCCGCGATCGTCGCCGGGGAACGCCTTCTCGACGCAGCGGAAACCAGCGACCGCGGCCTGTCCTGGAACGCGATGGGCGAGATGGCTGAACTGGTCGATATGTCCGGCCTGTCCGACGATCTGGTCGCCGACTTTCGCGCCCAACGCCGCCCCAATCTTACCGGGCTGTCGCACGGCGCGGGCGGCGTCGGCTGGGCGCTGCTCGAACTCGCCGCAGCAACCCAAGACGATCGGTTCGCCTCGGCAGGACGCGCTGCGTTCGCCTATGAAGACAGCTGGTTCGATACCGCGAGCGACCAGTGGCCGGACCTGCGCAGCCATGATCCAGGCAAGCCGCTCGGCGCCGCCCCCGCTGCCTGGTGCCATGGCGCGGTCGGCATCGGCCTTGCGCGCATGCGGGCGTTCGAGCTCACCGGCGACGCGACGATGCGTCCGGCGATCGAGTCCGCCTTGCGGATCTCCGCGCGATCGGTGATCGGCCAGCTCGCTCGCAGCAGCTGTAACTACTCGCTGTGCCACGGCGCGGCCGGCGACGCGGAGCTGTTCCTGAACTGGGCCGCAGTGAGCGGCGATGCCGAGGCGAGAACCCTCGTCGACGAGATCGCCCGGCACGGAATCGACACCTATGGCAGTCCCGGTCGCCCCTGGCCGTCGGGCACGCCCGGCGCCGGCGAGTCCCCCAGCCTGATGCTGGGTCTGGCCGGCACCGGTCACTTTTATCTCCGAGCGTTCGATGCCACGGTGACACCGTCGGTGCTGCTGCTGGCGCCATCGTCGGTAAATCGCGTCGTCGCGCAGTCGGACACTCGAGCGCCAGCGTTTGCCAACTAACCGCTACCAAAGTTTCTGCTAACAATTCTCAATAGCCTTGATCTACATTCTCGAAAACGATAGGCGGTGGCGGTGACCACGCCACACTCTCTCATGTCCCAAGGGTCTACTCGACCGGCCGTTACCGCCAAGCGCAAACGCACGTGGCGAAGCTGGTGGCTCAAGCAATTGCACAGCTGGCACTGGATCAGCGCGGCGCTGTCCCTGACTGCGATGCTGCTGTTCGCGATTACCGGCATCACGCTCAATCACGCGGCATCGATTGGTGCCAAACCGATCGTCGTGGAGAAAAGCGGGATGCTACCACGGTCGCTGCTCCACATGCTGAGCGCACCGCATACCGCCGATGCGCCGCTCCCCGTTCCCGTGGCCAAGGCGGTCTCAACCGCGGTCGGGCTCGATCCCGCCGGCAAGCCCGTCGAATGGTCCGACAGCGACGCCTATGTCGCGCTGCCCCGACCCGGCGGCGACGGCTGGGTCAGCATCGCACGCGCGACCGGCGCGATCACCGCCGAAACCACCGATCGCGGCTGGATCTCGTACCTGAACGACCTGCATAAGGGTCGCAACGCGGGCGCGGCGTGGTTCTGGTTCATCGATATCTTCGCCGGCGCGTGCATCCTGTTTACGCTTACCGGGCTGCTGTTGCTGCAACTCCACGCGCGGCACCGGCCCTCGACCTGGCCGATCGTCGCGGCCGGGCTCGCGCTTCCCGTCTTGCTCGCCATCCTGTTCATCCATTGAGGGGTTTCGCCATGCG
>Ga0308164_10002144_pt1 | contig 20450 bp, 26 predicted proteins | sample PhyTR2_FD_201031 | JGI IMG/M metagenome (GOLD analysis project Ga0308164, IMG submission 201031) | Phyllosphere microbial communities from UC Gill Tract Community Farm, Albany, California, United States - DLSLT.R2 | ecosystem: Host-associated > Plants > Phyllosphere > Unclassified | place: USA... | reverse complement strand
TTCAAAGCGCACCAGGGGACGGCTGAACATCCCCCCTAATGCCAGCTGCAGATCTGGACGACGGTCATTGATCATGTCCGCGTAGGTTTGGTCAATGACCTCTTTTAACAGCGGTAGCTTGTCCATAACTCAAGCCTCCCTTTCAAACGTGTAACCTTTGTATTGTTTACACTTACCTGCACAGCAAGCATAAACCATACCGTTCTTAAACCCCAACTCATTCATCTGGGCAACCCCTTTAATCTTTATCTGTTCACCGGTACTGACTTCGGTGGCAATGATGTAACCTTTAAACTTGGCGTCAAAGTTCATTATAAACTTTAAAACGCTTTCGTCTATTTGATCAATGCTGGGGTGGATTCGTAAATCTTCCTCGCTGGCAAACGAGAACGAGCACCCTTTGTAAGAGGGGATCTCGCCATGTGCCACCTTGTACCGTTCACCGAGCTTATACTTCTTGGCTTGCGCCGCACCGGAGAGGATAAACTTAACCCCCTTATGCGGGCAGTCCGCAGCTACTTCACCCAGCAGTGGTTTAGTAAGGTGGTTATCAATCCCCATCCCCACCACTTTAAGACCTGTGTCTACTGCGTGCTGTACGTTGTGGTTACTATCGCACCACTCAAGGTTGGATAGTGATCTGTTGAGCTTATCCCCGTCTATGTGATTGACCTGCAGTCTAACCAGTGGCAGTCCTTTGAACTTACCCTTGGGTGAAACAAATGAACAGGCTATCGCGCGGTGTATGACAAACGTAGCTTCCACACCGCTCTCGGTAAAACAGTAGGTCGGATAACCAGAACCATTGACTGATCCTTGTTGATTCTTCACCAGTCTTTTCGTGTTGTACATCTTTCCTAAACTACTTATCCAGAAAGAAGAAGACTGGACAAACAAAGGGGTGTTCTCGAAAGTGTGAGTTGCCGAACGGTAATACCGCAAAGGAACCCACACCTCATAATTGGGATCGAGCTCAAGCTTTTTAGCCAGGGCTTTTTCTAGAACGAAGACGTTAGTCGGATAACCCAAGGCTTTGTAGAGGAACATTTCAGCTGCGTCGAGTAAAGAATCGACAAAGCTGCTTTCTTTGAAGAAACGCTCATTTCTTTGTTTAAGTGACATAACAGTATCCCGATTACCTAAGGAATATAGACTATCCCCTAGGTAATGTAGGTTTGAGATGTCTTACAAGTCAACCAAAACGGCGGTGTAAATTGTTGTCCAGGTGACGACCCCGGAACAAGAAGTGAGCCGTCTCCAGCACTTTGGCAATGTTGCCGTTTCGCAAGCTACCATTGGTGCTGGTCTTGCCAGTGGTGAGCAGATCGTTACGGTAGGACTTGAGTGCTTCCAAATCCCCACCCTTAACGTTGTACAGCTCGTTGGCCATGGTGTACAAGCCCAGGTTACGCAACACTGTGATCTCAGGCTGCGAGATACCAGTGGAGCGCGACTCACCCATGACCTGACCGGTAAGATCGTCAATCTCGTAGTCGTTTCTGGCGGCGCCAAACTTCTTGACCAGCATCTGGCGCTGCTTGCGGATCTCAGCAGTACCGATGATGGCTTTGAACGAGGTCATCGACTTGATGCCGGTGTCCTCATCGTAGATCACCAAGCGCTGCTCTGGGTTGACCCCGTACTGCTTGCTGAGCTTGAGCAGGTGCTCGTAGTCCAGCATTTCAGCCTTGTTGTAACTGCTGGCCCAGATCGCCAGCGGCATGCCTTGTTCCAGCTTGACCACGAACGCTTCAGTGTCAGCGTCTTTCATGGTCTTGAACAACCGCTCATAAATGATGCGGTTACCACCGCCACGGGTCAAGGCCCCCATGAAGGTCAGGATGATACTTTCAAATGCTGCGCGATTACCGGCCATGATCACTTCCTCGGGTAGCGGTACAAGGTGGAGGTTTTGTTCACGTTGGTGACCACCTCCTTGGCTGCCAAGATGAAGGGATCGGAGTCGTTGATGCTGATCACGATCAACTCGTCAAAGAGCATCGTGCTGTTCTCCAGGGTTTGGCTGAACAGGGTTTTGTTGCGGTCGTTGATTTCCAGTACAGGCACCGAGGCGTCTACACTGTGAATGCCGTACTTACCGGTGACGGTGTACAAGGTGGTGGGGTCTTCGCGCATTGCGGCTACACGTTCTTTCAACAGCTGGACATATTCGACAGGATCTTTACACAGGTTCAAAAAGTTACTATCTGCCAGAACCAAAATGACGCTTGCACAAGGGTTGGTGGGTTCCATTATCCTACTGTCCTTAAACTAATTGACGAAGGGGTCTGATAACATAGACCCCTAAGCCATTACGGTTACTTTTTATCCAGCCAGTATGGCTTGCGCTCACCCACAGCGATCTTGATCAGTTCCATGGTGCTGACGGTGCTCTTCTTGATGTCCGGGTTAGTGAACCAGTAGTCCACAGTGTTTTCCAGGATGTCGTCCCAGTCAATACCTTGTTCTTTGATCTTGGTGTAGAGTTCCTGCGGGGTGAGGCGGTACTTGTGCTCAAGGTTCAGCCAGAAGGTCTGCATGAACCACATCTGGAAGCAGATCACCAACGCACGGTAGAACTTCTTGTCGTCGGTGGATTTGCGCCAGACCGTGGTGCGACCGACCTTGCATTCTGGGTACAAAACGCAAGCGTGACTGATGGCGCTGCCTTCTAGGCCAAACATGTTGGCTGATTTCATAGCATGATACATGCTCAGGCCTTCTTGAATCCCTAGAGTCTGGGAACCAATAAAGAACAGAGCACTGCCACTGCTGCCACTCTTGTTGCGAAAAATGTTAGTTGTGTAGTACAGAAGATCAGGGTTTTCTTTTGCATCTTTGTTGATGGTCACGTCGCTGCCGAAGGGATTGGGGTACATCCACTCCTGGCCAGATTTAAGGGCGCTGCCCCGGATGATTTCGTAGCCGATTTGAGGAATACGCATCAAGGACTTAGGTCCCTTGAGTTTCTTGCCTTGACGAATGAAGACCGACTCTTTCTCAAGCGGCTGGCCGGTCATGTTGACGATGTCGGTGACCTGAGCCGTCCAGACTTGGTAGATACCCACTTGACTACCCAGTACGTCAGCATCTTCGTACACGATGCGGCGCTGGTTACCGATAACCAGGTCACGCGTCTTCTGCGCACCGCCTTCGTCGACTTCTTCTTCTTGGAACTTGGCCGAGGTCTTCTCGAAGTGCATTTCCGAGATCGAGTCGGTAACCGTCATGATCGGCGAGATGATCTTGATAGCACCACCGTCGTTGGCTTTGTACGGGGTGGCGATGTAGATGTCTTGCTTGGTGCGGATCGCTTCCTTGATCTCAGCATGACGGTCTTTGAACCACTGGTGAACAAAGTTACCATCACAGCCTTCAGAACGGCTGAAGTAGAAGAAGCGCTTGTCCAGGATGTTGGCGTAGAAGTCGCCCGGGATGCCGGAGAGACGATCGTACGCATCGGCCAGGCGGCCCACGTCAAAGGTGGACTCGATATCGAAGAACGCGCTGAGCAGGGTGTGGTAGCGGTACAGCGCGTTGGCCATCATCAAAACAGTCTGGCCAGTTTTCTGAGTGTTGTTACCGCCGGTGACCGCGTTGTTACGACAGACACCACCGTTCATGTAGGTGATGTCGTCAGGACCGACGGTAAAGTCACCGTTGATCATGTCCATCAAAGGCGAGTAATTGAGCGTTGGAATCAAGGTGTTAGAAGACTTCTGAGTTGCTGCCCATGCGTGCGGAGTTGCCATCGTTATTACTTCCCGATATTTTATGACTTTAACGAGAGGGGCTGACCTGCCCTTACCCTTGGGCGAAATCTAGCCCTTTCTAAACTATACTGATGCCGAGGTCAGTTATGGAACATTCCACCCCCCGAACCTTTACTGACATTTACAGCTCCGAGACCGAAGGCCTGGAACAAGCGCTTGCGCGTGTGCACCAGAAAACCCCTTTGTCGGTCATGGGTGCTGAAGGCTTAAGCGTGGGTGAAAGCCTGCAACTGTTCTTCAAGGAGTTTTCCACCTCGATCGACAAGCGCATGGCAATCCTGAGTAAGTCGGTACACACTGTCGACTTCTCCGCCGCTGAAAGAACGATTGTAAGCAAAAAGGTGCTGTTCGTTAAGAACGGCGGTTTGCAGATGCTGACCCCGCAAGGTTTCCGACCAGGTCTGGCCAACATGGCCCAACACACCAAAGCCGTTTGTGGTGGTGTGTACCTGATCAGCAGCCTGAAAACGGAGGCAGCAAGACTATATCATTGGCTCAAAGAAATCCTGCGCAAGGGACGGCTGGATTCTTCCTTCTCCTGGACGGTTACCGATTTCGACCAGGCGCTGGATGCAGGTATCAATTACCTGAAGAATCTGCCGGCCAGCGATCGTCAAACCCGTCACCCGTTGGCACAGGTCTACATCAGCTTCGAAGAGTTCTTCGGCACGGTGTCAGGCTTCAACGGTTCGGTGAAGATGCTCGGCGCCCGCGATGTGGAACTGATCGCCCGTGAGCTGAGCAACGTCTACGACCTGGGTCAGTTGATTGTGACCAAGGTTAAGGCCAATGACCTGGTGCTCACCGAAGGCGCGCTGCACGACATCGAGTCGATCATCAACCGCTTCGTGGAACTGACCAACGTGTGTGGTGCGATGATGGCGCTGCTCAATGAACTCACCCAAGTGTTCGAAGAGCAAAGCAGCACCCTGGCAAAGCTGTAAAGCGGCCATAAGTCAGACTTACTCTGTAGGCAGGTAACCCCTGCCTACAGAGTAGCCTTTATTACGCCTTTTTACCCAACTCGGCCAGAGTCAGTACCCGCAGGTTAGCGATCGCGCTGGTGTGCACGTAGATGAACTCTTCAGTCTGCACCAATGTACAATAACGAAGTCCTTTCTCGTTACGCGTATCAGTGACAGCCCACACTTTGACGTCTGGATCTTCCACTGAGTTGAACGCGTTACGCTCAGGAATGTCATACCCCACAGAGAGCATGATGGGTACCGGTTTCACCGCATTGGGATGCTCAACCGCCACCTTGATGGTGGTACGCAGCTGGTTGAAGTCTGGATGCACCTTAACCTTGGTCACCCCTTTACCGTTGACTTCCTTGACATAGATCATGTCAGTGATGTCGTAGAACCGGCTGTGGTGGAAGGTGTTGTTGTCATCGCGGCCAAGGAATGCATGCAAGATCACATCCATTTCCGTGAGAAAATCACGGATGCGGTAAGACATCATCACAGGCTTGATCAACTCGATCAGCACAGGCCGCCCGTTCTGTTTAACAAACGGGGAGACCAGTTGATGCTTGACTGGAACCGCGGGCACATCGTCCAGCAGACGAGCGACATCTTTGCTCACCAACTGGTTCAGATCACCGGCTGAAAGGTAGCCGTCCGGGTTGTCGATACGCTTGCCGGTGTAGGCAAACAGTTTGTCCAAGAGCACCACAGGCTTCTTGGTGTACAGACGCGAGTAAGTCACATCCGGGGTCAGCTTGCCGTAGTAGTTCTTGTCCGGCTCAACCTTGCCAAAGCTGTAGCAGCGATAACCGTGCTGCTCTTTGAAGAATGCCTCAGGGTTGTGGGTCTCAAAGTACCAGCGGCTAGCGCTGATGACCTTGTTGAACTCAACCTCAGGGTTCTCGTAGTCCTTACGGCTTTGAATGATCAGGTTGGTCTGTTTGTTGAACCCCCAGTTGTAGATGACCTCGGCCAAGTCCAACTGCTTTTGTGCATCACGGTTACCCATGCCGCCTTCAGCGCTACCGGCCAGGTCAACAAACATTTTGCGTGCACTGTCGCCTTGAATCACGCTCAGCTGTTCGAGCACCTGGACCAGCAGGGTTTGTTCAGGGCCACTGAGTTCCTGCTTGCCTATCTTGTCAGTGGGATCACCCAGCTTCAGCTTGCTGTTGATAAAACCAATTTCTTTGTGGGGTGTAATGATCCACAGGTTTTTGTGCTGCTGCTCGTTGGCCAGTTCCAGCACCTTAAGCAAGCCCTGCAGTACACTTTCCAGAAAACTGTGTGCAGTAGGCACGGTCAGGGTCAGGATGTCGTTAACCACCACCACGGTGTTGGGCTTTTGTGGGTTACCAGTGTAATACCCGGTGGAGGTTGGAACATCTTTGGCTAGTTTCTTCTTCCCATCCTGGGAGACATCGTAGGTATACCCGTGGCCTCCGAGGAAGTGATGTTTCTTCTTCTTCCCTTCGTCGGCTACATTAGCAACCAGATAAACGACCATGTTTATCGTGGGGATTTTATCATCCATTGTGAGCTGCTCTGCTAAGGAGTTAATGTTGCACATTAGATACCCACTAAGGTAATTTATTATCGTGGGGTGGGTATCGAACACTTGAGTAGCAAGGCGTCGTTGTTCTTCTTGATCCGGTCTGCTTCCATCAGCGTGCGCAGCAAGATGGGACGCAGGAAGTTGTTTTCATCCTTAAGCTGGATGTTATTCTTGAACAACAAGGTGTTCTCCTGTTTAACCAACCCCACCTGCCTGTTCAGAGCGTCGTTGATGCGGATAAAGCTGTTGATAGGGCCGCCGTCGGTTTGGTCAAACAGCAGGCTGACTTTAGAGACACCCGACTCCATGTCGGACAGTTCGACGCGCAGGTTGATGTTGGCCATCAGCATGCTGATGCTGGACCAGGCCAAGATAGCAATCAGAAAAACCGCCGACTTAAGTGCAGAGGTGAGCTGTTCTTCGACAGTTTCCCCTTTCACAAATCGTAGAACAAATTCTATGAATCTGTCGGCTAGCTCCTTTATGAGCGAAAACATAAGAGTTATCCTTTACTTCATAGGTGGATGATCAGTCATGACAACCAGTTATCTTTCTTTTGGTAGCATCGCAAAGCTTCACAACAACAGCCTGTTGACGACATCGCCTATCGGAGAGTTGTCTAACAAGGCCCGTACGTATGCCAAGGATCCCGGTGTGTACAACATCGATACCAAGGCGAGCGAATGCGTGCTCTACAACTTCCGTTCCCAAACCGATAATGCTGATATCGTCATGCCCCAGGCCTTGGCCGAAGTGCAGATCAGTATCGCTGACTGGTTGTACGCACAAGCCAAAGCGGGGAACATCACCGGCAGCCGTCCTAATGTCCTGGCGCTGCTTAAAGCACAGTTCAGTAACAACATCGAAATCCTCGATGTCGGCGAGATGGTCACCAACAATGTGATCTGGTTCCCAAGCTTTGTGACCGGCAACCACATCGTGGGTACCGAAAAGCAGAACTTCTACGTGTGGTTTGCTGAAGAGTACTTCCGCACGCAATACCCGGTCGTCACATTCACCATCGTGCATCCGCTTCCTATCAAGGAAATGGACATTCTGATGACGCAAAACTACCATCAGATCGAAGCGCGTCTTGCCAGAGAAACCCCGGACGTTATCGAGGACCGTACCCACGAGCTCACTAACCAGAGCGCGCACCCGTACACCGAACGTAACGTGGTGTCGTTCCAGATCATGGACCTGGTGAACACCCCTAACTTCAATGTGGGCTACTGGCGCTCGCTTGGGTGGGGTAACGGTGAAGATTCAGAAGACCAGTTGTATGACCAGATCAGGAAGGAGATCCTTGCGAACTCCAAGTACCCTGAAGAAAAATGGGAAGACAAAATCCCTGATCTGTTCAATCCGCTGGAGTGGTATGTACTGCCCTACTTCAACCGTATCGGCGCCAAGAACAAAACCCTGGGCACCAGTACGTTGTCGCCGTTGATGGACTACGAGACCGCGTTGGATCTGGTCGACCACTTCTTGACGCCGAACATGTCAAAGGAGCACGTCATAAAATCCACCCAGGTGGTGCCGTTCCTCTACAAGTCCATGGCGTGTGCGTTTGTTGCCAAGCTGAACAACCGCGTTGAGATGCAGAAGATCCAGGCGATCATCCCCGATTACCAGCTCATTCCTTCCTCCGATCCTGACGCTCAGTTGATGTCGGCGGCCACCTTGGAGTTCGTCTTCAAGATGGAAGAGTTGCTGGCTGCAGCCGAGGTGGTGACACCCATCAACCTGACTCCTGCAGGCATCACGCGTATCGAGCGTTTCGGCAAGGTCTGTGTAGCACGGCGGATCGGGAAAGTCAAGTACGTGGTGGTCACCCGCTACCAATACCTGCAAGACAAGTTGATCGAGGGCTAAGCCATGGCAGACCTCTCGCAAAACCTGATCCCGACACTGCGAGCAGCAGGGCGCTTTGAAGCCTCCTCCCCGTTTGACAGTGTGGTCAACCTGGCTACCTACTACTCGGTGGAAGCGCTGCGTACCATCGAAGAGATGGAAGCCATGAAGCTTAACCTGTATTCGCTGGTGTTCGCACCGGTTGGGGTTAAGGAAGAAGACTACAGCTCGGTGCTGGAACGTGCTCGTGCTGCAGGCTCTGTGGTGGTGGTGCTGACCAGCCGTAACTCAGCACCGGTGTATGTGCTCAGCGGTTACTTCAAATCGTTCCCCTTGGTGGACGGTGTGTCGTATGAGCGCATGGTACTGGTGGCTGATATGGGGGCATGCCCTCCTGGTCTTAAGGATGCACTGGAACAGGTCAGAACGCACATGTCCTCCTACATCGCGGATACAGTGGGGGTGGAGGCAACGGTGCAGTTGGGCACGGTCCCTACCATCGGTTACGTCAGCGCAGAAGAAGCACGGATCTTTGAGAACACCCGTTTGAATAAGGTCAAGCAAGGCGACAATGATGTGGCCAAGCTTAAACGTCTGGAAGCTGAAGCGGTAGCCAAGGATGCGTACATTGTCCAGTTGGAAACTCGTCTAGGCGCGCGAAAATAAACCTTAAGTGGTTATAACCCCTACCCCAGCCATTACGGTCGGGGTAGGGGTTATGTGTGGTTACGTACGGCGGATCGAACCCAGCTCGATACCGTCGTTCTTGTCAGCCTTCACCACGTAGGAGTAAGGACGGAACAAGGGGTTGCCCGAGTTGAGCAGGAACGCATACAACGCTTCTACAAAACTGTCGGTGTAACGGTTGAGCACCTTCTCGATGAAGTTCAGGGTAGGGTCATCGGAACGCACCGGTTTGCCTTCTTGTGGATACGCCCAGACAATCCAGCTGTTGAGGTCCAGTCCCAGCTTGATCTCTTCGGCGTCCATACGCGCTTGCGCCCGGGTCAGTACGGACACCACCGAGTTGGCTACAGCCTGCACCAGGGTATCAACATCTTCCGGTTTGCAGCCGTACAACTTCTTGGTGAAGTGCGACGCGGCAAACAGGATCGTCTTGACTTCTTGAGCGAAAGCCTTTTGGATGATTGGATGCTGGCTGAGCAGCTTGCGCGTCTTCTCGATCTCGTTGTTGCAGTGTTTGACCAACACGATCATCTGCTTGGCTGTCACCACGCTCTTCTTGTCGATGTTCCACTCGAAGATGTTGATCGGGTTATCACCCACACTCACCTCGCCGCTTTCAGGCAGCAATGGGTAAACCTTTTCCAGGCTCACGTTCAGCGTCTGCATCGCTGTGTCGGTGGACTTGAAGACCAGGTACAGGTCGTGGTCGCGTTTACCTACCGCATTGGTCAAGCCCATGGCCTTGGTAGTGACGTCGCGCAGGTTTTCCGCCAGCTTGGCTTTGAGGCGCTCAACGTGGCCGTCCAGTGCTTTGAAGTCGCCGTCGTACAGGTCGTCCATCTCATGACCGGTCCATGGAGTCATGAAATACGCCAGAGGCAACTCTATAGGCGCTTTGGACACATTCAGATGCAGTTGACGTTTGTGCCAGGCTTCACGGTGGTTAGCACCCTTGGCCCAGCGCAGATCAGGGTCCTGACGCACGGTCTGCAAGAACGTGTTGAACTCACGGTCCAAGATGGCGTAGGTGCGAGACTGCTCGCCCAGCTGGAAGCGAATCCACTTCACTTCATCGCCGTCGATGATGCCTTGGTAGGTCAGGATCATTGGATCCACGTGAGTGCCGAACGGTTCTTGGTTGGCCAACTCAGGGTTAGCGCGGTTGAAGAACACCAGCAGACGATCAACAGCCAGTTGGTGTTCAGCAGTCGCCTCCCCTTCAAACGGACGCATCACGGTCATGTTGAGCACGTTGCCGGCGATGATTTGGTCCATGATGCTGTCTTCGAAATTAACGGGTGCTTGTTCTTGCATTGCAGCGGGTCCTTGTGATTTACGACGTGATTTGCTAGCGAGGGCGATGAGGTCGGTATTACCGTTCTTGTCATACAGCTCAGGTAATTGTTGGTGGAGTCTGTCGGCGGTCTGTTGCTGTTCTTCGCTCAGGCCATTCCAGACCGGGGGTTGCTTTACGAAACTCTCAGGGCTTTGCAAAGCAAGTTCGAAGAGTTCTTTACCCAGGTCTGCCGATGGTTTCCATCCTTCTAAGGCCTGACGGTATTCTGGAATGTCACGGCAAGCCAGACGTTGCTGGAAGTCAATAGTGTTAGTACAACGCAGCCAGTGTTCAAGGTCTTTGGTAAACCCGGCTTCTACAGCCTCTTCGAACTCGACGTCATCATTGACCAGCGGGATCCAACCCCACTTGTAGTGGTCCTCGTAAGGAACACCTTCAGGTACGAGAAACACCACGTCATCACCAAAGAGCTTGGTGTAAACGTTACGGGCCATGGTGGAGAACATCGCTTCACGGTTCTCTGCCCATTTTTGCCCGCCTGGAATCTGCGCGATCATTTCTTGCGTGTCGGCTGAAGGGTCGATGACTCCGACTTCTTTCAGCGCATCGATACCGGTTTCGTGGATCTTGATTCCCAAACCGCTTACCATGTGATTACTCATGGTAATTTCGTCACGACCCTCAGCCGCGTTGAGCAGTTGGACTTCCAGCACGGGGGCGCCTGGCGTTTTATTTTCTTCAGTCATTTGAGTTTTCCCTTTAAGGATAAAATAATCATGTTCGATCTATTTTCGGTCGGTGTTAAACAAACTGGGGTTTACAACCACGTTACAGGTGTATCCTTTTACAATCTGGCCAAAGACATCGAGAAGTTCTACAGCACCGGTCTTGTAACCAAGTACATGGTGATCAGAACCTCCTGGGACGCCTTTCGTGTGCACGATTTCTACTTGATCGAGTTGCACTTCATGTTGGGCGAACTGCTCAAGCTGCGTACCCTGCGTAGCCGCAGGCGGGCACTGAGTGAGCTTAAGTACTTGCTGGAGACTGAGACGTGGATCAAAGACACCTTGGTCCCCTCAGGTAAGTCGTTTGACTTTAAACGGCTCAATGACTTTCACAAGAAGCCATTCCCCAAGCAGTTGGAATTCTTGGAACAATACCCGCTGATCGAGAAGAGCTACCACCTTAAAGGTATCCTGCTCGACTCGGTTGCCGGTAGCGGTAAGGCGCAGCCCTATAACACCCCCGTCAAGATCCCTAAGGGTTGGAAGCCTATTGGCGAGCTTAAGGTGGGTGAAGAGGTGTCTACCCCTGATGGTGGCTACTCACGGGTAACCGCGGTACACCCACAGGGGATCACCGACGTCTACCGGTTCCACTTTGAAGATGGTCGGTGGGCTGACAGTCACCCTGATCACTTGTGGCAGGTGGATGAGATCAGCCGCGAGCAAGGCCAACGTGTGGTTAACTCAGGGCATGTGACCACTACCCAGGACATCCTCAATCACTTCCAGGACCACGAATACCAGATCCCTTTGGTAGGGCGTATGGACGGACTAAACACCCTTGAGGGTGTCTGTCCGGTGGCGGTGGCCGATGAATTGCTGACGTCAGTAATACCGATAGATGCTCCAGTAATGGAACTGGTGTATACGGACCGTTTCGCCGTGGTTAAATCCATGCTCGAAGAAAGCGGTTGCCAGATTGCACCTACCGGTATTGCCTTTGTCACCTCCAATCCCGTAGCTGCCAAGAACTTTCAAAAGCTGCTGTGGAGTATTGGCGGGGTTGCTACCTGGACTGAGGTGGCGGGTAATAACTACCGCATCGAGATCTACCACCCTGAGATCGAAGAGCTGGTCAAAGACCTGATCGGTCCGGGTATTGAACTTGACAGTGTGGTGAACTTGGATGACCACCACAACCTGCGTTTGAAGATCACCGAGATCGAAAAGCGTCCTCAGGAAGAGACCATCTGCATCAGCATTGATCACCCCGATCATTTGTACGTGGTAGAAGACTATGTGGTCACCCACAACACCTTCACCTCGTTGATGTGGTCGCACCTGTTGGGTGATGGCAAGACGGTGATCTTCTGCCCGTTGAGCATTATCGATGAGGTGTGGAGGACCCAGATCAAGGCGCACTTCAAGACCCCACGGCGGGTGTGGGACAGCACGACTGGTTTGCCACTGACCGAGGACTACGATTACTACATCGTGCACTACGACTACTTGCGGGGCAGTAACTTTGGCTACCTCAAGGAGTTCTTGATCAAGCTTAAGAAGAACAGCAAGGATGAACTTAAGCTGATCTTGGATGAGTCGCACAACTTCAACGAGATCAAAGCCAAGCAAACCCAGAACATGGTGGAGCTGGGCGATCTGAAGTTGTTTGACCACGCACTGCCGATGTCAGGGACCGCGCTCAAAGCTCAGGGCAGCGAGATCTATCCTACCCTGTGCCTGATCGACATGCACTTTGATAAGACGGCGCGTGAGTTCTTCATGGCCTCCTACGGGCGTAACCGTCCGTCGCTGATGAACATGCTGGCTAACCGCATTGGTCGGGGCAAGTTTACCATCCCTGAGTTGCTAGGGCTGGGCGAGGCGCCGGAGATCAAGGTGATCAAGGTGAAGATCCCTGGGGGTCAGAAGTACACCTTGGATGCGATCAAGCTGGAGATGCAGATCTATATCCAGGAGCGTATTGCCTTCTACGATGAACAGATGCCCAAGTACTTGGCGTTCTACAAGGAGATCGTAGACTCTTACGAATTCTCCGTGCAGAAACACCCCAAGGAACTGGCAGACCTTCAGAAGTACAAGACAATTGTCAAACGCTTTCGCACCGAAGGCTACTCAAGTTTCACCGATGCCCAGGACAGTGCGTTCTGCAAAAAGGTGGAGGAGGAGATTGAGAAGGGGCTCAAAGGACAAGACTTGCACGATTTCCGCAATGTGAAGTCGGCGGTCAAGTACTTGGGGCTTAAGCTGCGTGGTGAGGCGCTGGGTAACGTACTGGGTCGTGCGCGGATCAATGCGATCAAGGAAACCATTGCACACGCAGGTTTGCCCGAGCTGATCAACAACGTGGAAAAGAAGACAGTCATCTTCACCTCCTACGTAGACGTTGTGAAGCTGTGTGATGAGTACCTGCGCGCAGAAAAGTTTACCCCTGCCTTGGTGTACGGTGAAGTCAACAAAGACCGTAGCGAGTCTGTACGGCGCTTTGGTGAGCTACCTCAGGTGAACCCGTTGATTGCAGCGATCGATTCCTTGAAAGAAGGCATCCCGTTGCTGATGGCCAACCAGATGATCATGCTCAACGCACCGTTCAGGGACTACGAGGTTAAGCAGATGAAAGCCCGTATCTGGCGTACTGGTCAAGACAGCGAGTGTTTCTACTGGCTCATTGACTTGGACACCGGTGATCAGGTGAACATCACCACGCGCAGCATCAACATCCTGGAATGGAGCCGGGAACAGGTGGAAGCGTTGCTCAGCCGCAATGAGGGTCATGCATTGCTTGGGAGTGTGACAGGGGAAGAATCTTTCCTGCTGGAGCATGAACTGCCAGGGCAACCGCTTAAGGCGCGAGCAGGCGTTCTTAGTCTGTTTGAGTAATATAGGTTCAAATAAAACCAACCGCCCTGCCCTCAAAAGGGGTGGGGTGGTGGATTTATTTTATGTCTTCTATCATCCCTATTACCAAGGAACACCTCCATGGACACCTCTTACGAACATGACGACAACCTGCCAGACTCCGAACACGTAGGTCGTGTCATGGATGGGGTTCTTGACTCCTTGAGCGGCACCGAAAGCATGACGCTCACCTCCAACCAGATTTACTTGCAGGGCGTGCTGTACGCCGAAAGCAACAGCATCTGCAGCGTGTCGGGCAACGAAAGCTTCTTCGGCTCTATTGCCAGTGGCGTTAAGAAAGGTATCGACTACATCGTCAAGATGTTCAAGTCCATCTTCGACTTCATCTTCGGTGGCCGTCGCCGTGCACAAGAGAAAGAGGTTGACGACCTTTTGGCCAAGATTGGTCAGGATCTGGAGAAGCTTGAAAAGAGCAGCATTCAGGTCACCCGTGTGGACATCGTTGCCAAAGACGTATCCCACAAAGTGGAAAGGATGGAAGAAAGCCCTGAGAAGACCGCGCTGCAACACAAGCTCGAAGAGATCAAGGCTGAAACCGTTCCGACCAAGAAAGCTGAGCAGGTACGCATCATCATGCCTGAAGTATTCAACGCCGGGGTCAAGACCTCCAAGAAGCTGAAGAAGGTGGGCGACGATTTGGACGCTGCCATCAAGGCGTTGGAGAAACACCGCGACGATCAGAAGGCTGCTGCACAAGACAGCGCCAATGGAGCGAAAAAGGCTGAACGTGCTGACACGTTGGCGACTGATGTACAGACCCTGCTCAACGGTCTGATCAACTTGCCCAAGGATGTTGCGCACATCAGTAGCGTCTCCACTGCGCGTGAGTTCATCTCCAAGAGCCGTCGCTGTATCCAAGCGATGGAGAACAACTTGGAAAACATCAAGTCCTACCACTCATCGTTGCAAAGCAAACTGGACCACCTGACCAAAGCCGCTGCAAAGAGCCCATCGGATCAAGCCCATGCCGAGCTCAATGCTCAAGTGCGTCAGGACATGAGTGAGCTGCGTGGTGCGATGCTGGACTGCACCGCCATCATCGGCACCACCCGTAAAGTGTGGGATGCGATGCACCGTGCGGCCGGTGAGTTGGAAAAAGCCATCATCATCGTGATCTAAAGAAAAAAAAAGCACAGCTATTAACTACCAGCCTCCCGCAGTGGGAGGCTGGTAGTTAGTTATGCTTTATGCCGTCTCAACTTTAGGGTAGGTGTACTCGAGTGCAGGGTAGATCTCTGCCAGGGTATCGAAGATGGCAGTCGTTGCACTGATCACGGCGGACGACATTCGCACACCCAACAGGTAACCTGCCAAAGTTGTCTGCAGTCTATCCCGGTTGCTGCGAGAATGGGTGTTGTCCAAACCCTCTTTGGTCCTGTCTGCTTTGGAGCTTTGAGACTCTTTAGTGGATTTGATGTTTTCCAAGTTGTTGCTCATTGCCTCGGTGCAACGCTTGGCCTTGTAGATGAACGCTTGGGCCGAACTCACCGTAGTGATATCGCTGATGGCGGTGGGAAGGTTTTTGATCCCGTTCAGCAGGATTTGAATGTCGTCAGCCAGGCTGTCTGCAACTCGGTTCATTTGATCGCCGAGGGACTTGTCTTCAGCCTTGCTGCGGTAATCATCCATGTGCTGACGCAGTTGGTCGATTCGGTTGTTCAGGGTTTTTTCGTAGTCTTTCAGCACTACTGCCAGCGCGGCCGATTTAACAAGTTCCATTTTCTTCTCCAATTCTTTATTAGGGGTAACCTTAGGGTTTATGGTTTACCTTAGTTCCCCGAAACTACCGGTGTATTGAGCGATCATGCAGTCCAGTTCAAGCTGACACTGAAGAACGATCTGTTGAGCGATGGGCATCTCGCCTGAGTCTACCAAGTTCTGATAGGCTTGGGTGATCTTTTCTTGACGCACAATACGCGAACGCAAGATGCTTTCATCGAGCATCAACTGAACCTTAACAGGCACCGGGGTGCGGGGCCTGAACTGCACGACGTTTGACATGACACTCTCCTTGGAGAGGGATTGCCGGTTTATGGGAGTTGTTTAACAGGGTCCTCAACTACATGGAACTCGCCTTCGAGCACATCATCATGCTGTGTCCGAGCGCGTATTACCGAAGCAATCGTTGCGCCTATGTCACCGTCGCTGGCCAACGTTCTTTGCAGTTCACGGAAGGTGTCTATCAGCGGGTCATCCAGAACACCGCTTACGGGTTCGGAAGAAGCAATGACCGCCCTTGACACAGGCAGTTGTTTCATTACCGCTCGGCTCTTGGCGAGACGTTCTTGATGCTCAGGACTGTTAATCCGGGCAAGCCGTTCTTTATTCAGCTGCTGCGCCTTCTTCTGGTGCTGCTGGGCGTTCTTGCGTTTGGCTTCACGTTGCTTCTTATTCACGGTCTGTCCCTTATTTGTTCATTGCTGCGGTTACCAAAGGGTTGGACCAGTTCTGGTCCTCGTTCATCAGCTTGAGCAGAGACGGGCTGGCTTTAACCAGATCATCCATCTCGATATCAAACCGCCCTTGCTTACGGATGAAGAGCGTCCCCAGGTGCAGACCGTATTCAGCGCTGGTGAACACAACGAAGTCACCCTCGTTGCAGTAGCTGATTGCCAGTTGCAGCATGCGCGGCAAAGCAGTGTCGAAGTAGGAGTAACGGCGTACCATGATAACCTCTTTGGATTTACCACGGGTCATGGTTGCGACAACACGGCGACGATGAGTAGGTTTAACGTTGTTCATGGCTGGAAGCCTCCACTAATTGGATTGGGTTTACACAAATAATAATTGGGCTATTACTACACAAGTAATATAGGTCTGAAAACAAATGTAAGTTAAAAACAAAAAGAACAAATAACCAGAGTAGCCCAACGGCTACTCTGGTTAAATAGGGGTGCTTAGCATCCGTTGGATTCAGCGTAATACGAAGGATCCGTCACGATCATGATGTTGGTGTCTTCAAGTTTCTCCACCAACACATTGTAGAGGTTCATCACCTGAGCGCTGTTTTTGGCAAAGACCGTAACAAGACTGCCTTGGTCAAACCAATCATGCACCCGGATGTTGGTATGGATAACCAGCTTAACCCCGTTGAAGTACTCACGGGTAGGTTCGTGCTGCGCATCTTTTTCAAGAAGCCCCTCAAAGTGCTTGAGATCGTAAAACTGGCCAACAACGACTACCCCGTTGATCACCATTTGATCCAGCTCTTTTTCGTTGGCGTAACGCTTACCGTGACGTAAGTCGCGCATGTACGTATCAAGACCGTTACGTCCACCGGTACCCAGGGTGGTCAACTGATCGACGCTTCCTTCAAGTTGACGAATTGGATTGTCTTCTTCCATAAACACCTCTTACGGTTATATTGTTTTCAGGATCAGTTTTTCGTAGTACTCTTTGCTGAACTCCTGATCCACCATGCGCGGCATGCCCGAGAAGCCAAATTCCTTGAACAGCAGGATCTTGCCCCGGAACGCTTTGAGCAGTCGGCTTTCCATGAACTCTTCCACGCAGCTGTTGGCGATCTCGATTTCATCATCCATCGTCCAGGTTGAGAGATCATTGCGGGCCAACCACTTAGGGTTGGTCTTGATCTCAAAGCCGTAGATTTCGGATTCATCCATGATCATGCCGTGGTTGCCATCGTCACGCAGACCCTGCATGATGATTGGGATATCCATGATCTCTTTGAAAGCCTCTTTCAAGAACCTTGCCGGATCCTTTACCGCCAGCACACTGGTGATGATACCGCGCCGTGCATGCCCAGGTACCAACGGCTCCAAGTACTGCGCCATCTTCTTAAGCTTCTTGGGGTTGTCGGTGTAGTGGTCCTTGAAGTACTTGAGCACTTGCCCCTCTTGCTCAAGCGGGGAGAGGGATTCATCAGCTACAAAAGCAGGCCGAACCTTTTGCATTACAACCACCCCATGTACAAAGCAAAACGCTCTACCACCAAGTAGAACGCCCAACCCGGAAAGACGATGCTGATCACGGTGCTGACAAAGCCTTTAGCAAACACCACGCCCAAGATCCACAACAATGCCCAGAAACTGATGAACACCCCACCAACCCCGGTCACAGGAGCGTTAAACTTCATATCCATTTCCTCAACCAATTACCAATAAGTGTTTTCAAAGGCACCTGCACAACGTACTCCGGTACAGGGGCAGGGTTTTGCTTGATCTTCATGAGGGCGACGACAATGTCTTCCACCTCATCATCCAGCGCCAGCGCCTCACGGCTCAACTCATTGGCGCGTTCAGGGTGTTTGTTGTACAACGCACTGGCCACCTGACGTTTCTCATGGGCTTGTTGACGCAGACTCTTTACCCGGGCCAGGAGTGAGGGCTGATCCTGGTCAAACTCCCGTGCGCTTATAGGCTTCCTGTTGGGCATGTCTTACTCTCCTTGACTCGGTTCATACCGATGATCGTATCGCCCAACGGTAGACCGCACAGCATTTTCTGCCAGTCAGTTTTCTCTTGGGTGTGTTTTTGTTTGATAGCATCTTCACTGCGTACGCTACCCGGCATCTTTGCCCGTGCAGCACGCGATGCGGTGATTGCTACAAAGTAGCTGTCTGCACTGCCCTGAGTGGGAAAGAACATTCCACGCAACATCCCAACCCGGTCATTCCAGACCACGTAGACTTCGCAATCACTCTGGTCGTTGAGCTTAAAACTGACTCGGTCAAACAGCACCTCATCGCGGGTAAGCTGATCGGTGCCTGCATCGATGTTAGCGATCAGTGTAAGTTGTTGTTCCATGAGACACCTTCAATTTTAGCCTAGCGGTTATAAGCCCAGTGCCGGGATCAACCGACACTGGAGCTTGATCACTTCACATCTTTTCGCTGTTCTTCACACCATGCGCGCAGCCGCGTTCCCTGGTTGTCATCCAGTGCTTGCATACGCTCATCCATCTTGTTCAACTTCTTGCGAGCAGCCTTCGTATCGCCACGCGACAAGTTGGTCTGAACTAGCAAGGCCAGCTTTTGCAGTACCGGCTTATGTTCCTCAGGAATGTCACTGAACAAGGTTCCTGAGTCTTTGGTCTGCAGCGGCGCAGGAGGTTCAGCCGACAGGTTCGGCGCGCTGGCATCACCTTCACTGGGCGGTACAGGCCCAATGGGTCGGGTGGGCAGCTCTGTTTGATCAATGATGGGGTAGGTGCTACTAATCAGATCAGAAGACATGGTGTGATTCCTTAGGGAGAGGTCGCATAACATCCTCTCCAGAACACGGGCTACCCTTGGCCGTTTTGTTTAAGCATCTGGCGCAAGCGGTAGAGTTTTTCTTGCAGGGGGATCATGGCAACAGCGGCGCGCTCACGGTCTTCAACGTAAGGGTGGGAGGTGATCGAATCACGCAAACGTTGCAACCCAAGTTCGACCAGTCGAATCTCGTAGTTCAAAGTACCTGACGACATCGCAGGCGTGCGACGTGCTTTGAAATCGGCCATGCTAACTACTACGCCCATACAGCTCTCCTTAAATGTGGGGGGGGATAAACCTGCGCCGGCATTCACCGGCGCAAGCCCATTACAATTGCTTACGCAGTGTCAGCACCTTCTGGCGCAGCTCACTGATGTACATCGCCACTTGCTGCTGATCCTCTGGCTCCTTAATCAGCATCGATGCAGTAGACAACGAGCGCATCCGGTTAGCCAGTAGTTTCATCTGCCTTTGGATGTCGTCTTTGCAAGTGTCTTTATTGGGAAGAGCGGTGCTCGCAAGCACCTTCATCCGAGAGGCCTGGGCCATTGTGGCACCCTTAATGTTGGTTGAAGTCACGAAACATGTGTTCAGGCACCGGCAGTCCTACGGAGGTGTAGTACCGCTCAGCTCTCACGATAGCCTCCTGAATCAATGCATCGCCCCGGGCGTTAATAAGCTTGCGTTTTGCAGGAAGAGTCCAGAGTCGAACTGATCCATAAAGTTGCTCAGCCTCGGTCACCAATAAGGCGATCATTTTGAGCTCCACCAAACGGTACTGCATGGTGTGGGTGTTTCGTAGAGCAACTACACTACCCATAATGCACCCTTTGATAAATGTACTGCACGTAGTCCGTACGCTGGGTAAGCATCTCGCCGATGTTCCATTTGATCGACTCAAGAGCGCCTTGGGTGTTGTCGCACACCAAGTAGGACTGCAGAGTGTCCAGGTGCTTGTCCAACATGCGTATGCTTTCAAGCGCCCGGTTGATCCGCTGGATTTGGTGCAGTGTAAAGGTGAGTGCTTCTAGACGCTCATCGGGGCGAAAGTACAACCTACCGTCCATAACAACCATGACGCTACCCTCAGTAGGGATTAGAACTTGGAAAGATCATCGTCTTCCTTGGATGCAACCCCATGGATCCAAGAGATGGTTTTGCGAGGACTCGTTGCAGCCCCGTTATCCCACGTCTGGAGAACGTGACCCTGGTACTTTACCGAAACATGGTACCCCTTAGCTGACAGCTCGCATGCCAGACAAGCCACATCAGCTTTGTCTGATGCGTAAACCATGACCTTGCTGCAAAACGATTTGCGCATGTCCACTTCAAGGACGAAATCAGCAAGAGGCGTAGGCATTTTTTCCATGACTACGTAAGGGATACCAAGCCTCTCCATGTCCCATTGAGTAGCCAGTATAGGCAGTCTTTCAAAT